>JGI24713J26584_10000795_pt1 | contig 23622 bp, 20 predicted proteins | sample BioPla4DNA1_FD_26584 | JGI IMG/M metagenome (IMG submission 26584) | reverse complement strand
CCTAGCCACTGAATCATGCACGCGGACCCTGCACTGCGAAAACCCGAGCTGCCTCAGAAACTGCTCTGCCTCGTCGACAGTTCGAAGCTTCTCCCTATCAAGCACGGTTCCATATGGAAACCTCGACGCAAGGCATGCCGATGCAGCCCGGTCCCAGGTCGACAAACCAAGCTTCCTGGAGATGCTCCTTACATCGGACTTCGACATCCCGGCCTCCCTTAGAGGACTTCTGATTCCGAGTTCGGCGACCGCCCTGCTACCGGGTCGATAGTCACCATCATCATCGGTGTTGCTCCCCTCAACAACTTGCGACAAACCCATATCCTCCGCCAGGTCGATCAAGCGGATCAGCATGTTTTTCTTGCATACATAGCATCTATCTACGGCATTCTCGCGAACCTCGGGTATGGACAGCACATCTAACTCGATCACATGATGGGTAATGCCGATTTCCTCAGCAACCCTTTTGGCTCGCTCAAGGTCATCTCCTGGAAGCAGGCATGACAAGGCTGTCACAGCATGCGCTCGCTCTCCCAGCTCTTGTTGAGCTACTGCAGCCAACAAAGAGCTGTCTGCTCCTCCCGAGAATGCTACAAGAACGCTATTCATACCCCTGAGAGTTTCGCGCAGTTTTCTAAGCTTTAAACTCTCCTCCTCGGAGAGTTGGTCGGCAGATCTGTGATCCCGCATGAATACTCCTCCGGCACTCAAGTGCACTGTAGTGATACCCTAGTAACGNAGTACAACCTGGGAACGAACACTCCAGTGATGCAGACGCTATACGCCTTATCCGCATCACTGGCATCTCCTTCGCAAAAGACGGTCCTATGCAGAACACTGTGAGCTACACTGTTGGGGGTTGAAACAGAGATACAGAGGCATTGTCTACCTGCTCTGTATGACCCGGAGGTCTAACTGCGGAGAGGATCACCTCTGGAGAATCTCCAATATGCGATCTAGATCGTCCAGGCTGTAGTATTCTATCTGTATTCGCCCTCTACCCTTGCGATCCTTGATAACCACTTTCGTGCCTAGGATTCTGCGCAGAGAGTCCTCCACCTGTGCAATATTCGGATCCTTGAGGCGGGGGTGGCGGTGTTTCACGTGAAACACTAGGATCGTGCGGTCCATCCTGCACCCGCTTCACAAGTTCCTCCGTCTGCCTAACCGACAACCCCTTTGTGACAATCTCTTGATGAAGTTGCAGCCTTAAGGCGGAGTCCGTTACACCCAGCAGCGCCCGTGCATGTCCAGCAGAAATTGTTCCACGTGAAACACTCTCCTGGATCTCGTCTTCAAGGCTGAGCAATCTTAATGAGTTCGCAATAGCCGGCCTGCTCTTTCCGAGTCTGGATGAGAGTTCTTCCTGAGTTAATCCGAACTCGTCACGCAGCCGCTTCAAGGCAATGGCTTCCTCGATCGGATTGAGGTCCTCTCGCTGGATGTTCTCTATGAGAGTCATCTCCATAGCACGGCGATCGTCAAAATCACCGACGATGGCCGACACCTCAGTGAGGCCTGCCATCTCAGCAGCACGAAGTCTTCGCTCTCCGGCAACCAACTCATATCTATCTCCATTGCGGCGAACCACCAGTGGCTGAACAATTCCGTGCTCTTTAATCGACTGAGCAAGACCTGTGAGGGACTCTACATCGAAATCGCGTCGCGGTTGGCGCGGATTTGGATCGATCCGGTCTATCGGGATGCTCTGCACTATACTCTGTTTCGCTCCGGGGATTAAGGCGTCAAGACCCCTGCCCAATCGTCTTTTCGACACGGTCTAGTACCTCCTTAGCCAGTTGCTCATACGCGATAGCGCCTTTCGACTTTGGATCGTACTTGATCACGGGAAGACCGAAGCTTGGCGCCTCACTTAGCGTCACGTTTCTTGGTATAATCGTGTTAAAAACCTTAGAGCCGTAATGATTCTTCACGTCTTCTATTACCTGCTGACTAAGGTTTGTCCGCGGGTCATGCATAGTCATTAGAAAGCCTTCGATCTCTAATCCTTTGTTGAGATGGCGCTGAACCAGTGCTATGGTATCAAGCAGTTGTCCCAGCCCTTCGAGAGCATAATACTCACACTGGATCGGAATAAGTAACGAGTGCGAAGCGACCAACGCGTTGACAGTCAGCAATCCCAACGATGGCGGACAGTCTATAAAAACGAAGTCGTAATCAGGGAGGACAGGATCCAGGCAACGAGCAAGTCTGGTCTCACGCGACAAAGCGGACACTAGTTCGACCTCCGCGCCAGCCAGCTTCAAGGTGGCAGGGACAACATCCAATCCGTCTATGTCTGTGCTCATGATCACTGAGCTAATTGGCACTTCATCAATGATACAGTCGTAGATAGAGAACAACAGTGACCCCTTTTGAACCCCGACTCCGCTAGAGGCGTTCCCCTGAGGGTCTGTATCCACCAGAAGCACACGCCGTCCAAATGAAGCAAGATAAGCGCTAAGGTTAACAGCTGTTGTGCTCTTGCCCACACCACCTTTCTGGTTTACTACGGCGATTACTCGTGCCACCAGTCACCCCTCCAACCTATTGGGTCACGCACCCGTCTTCTCCTCAGACGCCTTTGTGTTAGCAATCCTAATGCGAACGTCGATCCATTTCTCTGAGACATCTTGACTGTACTCGACATCGATCCCGCTTCTCTCCAGATCTCTTACTGCCTTCTTAATAGAGTTTAGGAGAAGTCTAGCATCACCTAGGATTTTCACTACGTTCTGCTTTTTCTTGAGGCTAAGCACCTTTTTCACTAGATCGTTTGTCTGTTTCACCGATAGTCTCTTGCGACGAATATCATCAAGTACCATCTTCCGAGTTCGCGTGTCCGGAAGACGCAAGATCGCATCCAGATGCCCCTCAAGTATCTCGTCCGTATTGATCTGAGAGAGTATCTCCTTCCCAAGACTCAGCAAGCGAATCCTCGAAGCCACCAAGCTCTCGCTAACTCCGAGCGCCCTAGCGAGTTCGGCTTGAGTACAGCCAAATTGCTCGATTACCTTTCTATAACCCTCTGCCTGTTCAAGGTAGTTCAGATTTCGCCGCTGTATGTTTTCGGATAGGGAGACGATGGCTGCATCCTGATCGCGGAGATCAACTACGACCGCGGGAATCGTCGACATGCCTGCACGCTTCGCGGCACGCAGCCTTCGTTCGCCGGCAATCAACTCGACGCTCGCGTTGACTTTACGGACAATTATCGGCTGAAGTACTCCATGCTGGCGTATTGATTCGGTAAGTGAGGCCAAGTCGTCTTCGTCAAAGGTGCTGCGGGCCTGAAATGGACTGACTCGAATGCTTGAGACGGGAATATGCTCTATCTGGACTCCTTGCAGCTGATCGTCATCTTGATTCGCCTCACGGCCACGAAGCCCCAGCAACGCCGAAATACCTTTGCGCATATCATCCGACCTCGCATTTCTTTATAGAGGCACCCGTCTATCCCAAATCGAATCAGTCTTGCAAATAAGGGTCACCTCATCGACGAGCAATGTCAACACACAATCGCTCTTGAAATATCACTTCAGCACTTGCTATTCAGAAACTACTTCGCCGTTCGCATTTTGACTCCTTCATACCAGTCCTTTCTGCAGAGATCGGCGACTAGCGGGCAATCACACTCCGCTCACTAGAGAGAAGGCGATGCCTGCGCTGTATCTGTCAGTTAGTTCGTGCAGTATAGGCCGATCTCTGTTATCCAGAACAACTGTTGCAACAGCTCCGGGTCGGCAATGATACAAGAACTGTCGATCCCAGAGCCATCTCANCATAGCAAACGAAGCAGGGAGGGAGGAGAAAGCGCCACGTGGGCGAGGCCTTANGTCCCCCTTGTCTCTGCCCAACCTGGCCTGCAGCAGCCTGACTAGGCTGGTCGAATCATGGTCAGAGAGGGCGCTTCTTTGGAATTCCGGCTCTGCGGGGATAGGCGGGAGGAGTAGGGCTAACCTTTTTGACAACAGCAAGGCTCCTTTGACCCATATCGAGCGGAAGGTCGTACTGATGCAGGGCAGACAAGTGGCCGCCGAGAAGCTGCATTGCTCTCTCGCCTGCTGCGATTTCGCTATCAACGTCACGGCCTTTCATAGCAACGAATGACCCACCTATGCGAACCAGCGGCAGGCAATATTCGCACAAAACAGCGAAAGGCGCAACTGCCCTGGCAATCACCAAGTCATATGATTGACGATATTCTGGATTAGCACCAACGCTCTCAGCTCTTTCACCTACTACTTCCACAGTAATCGAAAGCTCTTTCGCTGCATTTCGCAAGAACTCTGCCTTCTTTGTCGTAGACTCAATCAGCGTCACGGAGAGCGACTCGTCCCATATCTTAAGTGGTATGCCTGGAAAGCCGGCTCCACTCCCGACGTCTGCGACTCGGCTTCCAGCAGGCACTAAGGCAAACGCCAGCGGCATGAGACTGTCGACAAAGTGCTTAATGGCCACCTCCTGATCACTGACAATGCGTGTGAGGTTGAGACGGCTGTTCCAGTACAACACAAGTTGACGCAGCCTATCCATCTGCCTTAACTGCTCCTCGCTTGGCGCCAATCCAATCTCAAGGAGCGCTCTCTCAAGCTCCAACAAAAACTCTCCACCTGCAATCATACCAAAACCACCTATACTGTCTCTGCCGGAGTATGCGGCGAGGGGAATCACTGCTCTGTTTTCCTTAGATGAAGCATCAACATAGTGATATCCGATGGGGTCACTCCAGAAATGCGCGAGGCCTGCCCAAGAGACCTGGGACGCACTTTCGATAGCTTCTGCTTGGCTTCAGTCGAGATATTTCTCACCTCATAGTAATCCAGATCGGGTGGAATAGCTCTCGACTCCATATGTGCAAACTGTTCGATCTCTCTCTCTTGCTTCCTAAGGTACGCATCGTATTTCAACTGCACTTCAATCTCGCTGATTACATCCGGCGGAAGGTCCTTAACGTCAAAGCCAAACCGAGCCATGTCCTGATATGAGAGGGATGGCCGCTTGAGCAGATCCGCCAAGCTGACTGCACTGTAAATAGGGCTCTCGGACATATCACTGAGGGTCTGCAGAACCTCAGAAGTCGGAGTGATCGACCAGGCCCTCAAGCGTTCGAGTTCTGATTCGATTGTGCGACTCTTCCACACTACTCTCTGGTACTTTTCATCAGACAGCAAGCCGATATCATACCCTATCTTGCTTAAGCGCAGATCCGCATTGTCGTGCCGCAATGAAAGACGATACTCTGCTCTGGCTGTCATCATTCGATATGGGTCGCTCACGCCTTTTGTCACCAAGTCGTCTACAAGGACTCCGATGTAAGCCTGGGATCTTGTCAGGATCAACGGCGGTTTTCCCTGGCAGGACAATGCTGCATTGATGCCTGCCATCAATCCCTGTGCCGCCGCCTCTTCGTAGCCGGACGTCCCGTTGATCTGACCAGCGAAGTACAATCCGTCTATGGACTTGGCCTCAAGAGACGGCTTGAGACTCGTTGGATCAATCGAATCGTACTCAATCGCGTATCCATACCTGATGATCTTCGCCCTCTCAAGCCCGTCGATTGACCTTACCAACTCAACTTGGATGTTCTCAGGTAGGCTGGTTGAGAGCCCCGCCAGGTAATATTCAGATGAACCTAGTGCCTCCGGCTCAAGAAACAGTGGATGTGATTCTCTATCCGGGAACTCCATTACCTTTGTCTCGATCGACGGGCAATACCTGGGCCCGATGCCACAGATGGCGCCTGTGTACAGAGGCGAGCGGTTGATATTGTCCCTTATGATCTTGTGCGTCTTGCTGTTTGTTCGCAAAAGCCAACACATCGCACGGTTAACTACAGGCTCATCGCTCCAAAACGAAAACCCGCCTTTTACATCGTCGCCCGGTTGCTCAATGAGACGATCGAAGTCTATCGAGCGTCCATCAAGCCGAGGAGGAGTGCCTGTCTTCATCCTTCTTAGCTCAAACCCCAGACGCGCCAGAGACTCCGACAGGCGCACGGCAGCATGCTGTCCGTAGGGCCCGCTCAAGAAATTCGCTTCACCAATATGTATCCTGCCTGACAGATAGGTTCCCGTGCATATGACTACGTTGCGAGCCCGATAGACATAGCCGGTATTTGTGCGCACGCCTATGACTCTTCCCTTTGACTCAAGTATTTCGTCGACAATCACCTGCTTCAAGTCAAGGTTGGCCTCTCGCTCAAGTGCATTTCGCATCTCTCTGTGATAGCGCACTTTGTCCGCTTGGGCACGCATGGCACGCACAGCCGGTCCTTTCTTCGTATTGAGCCAGCGAATCTGGATATAGGAGCGGTCGATGTTGGCAGCCATCTCGCCTCCAAGGGCGTCAATCTCTCTCACCAAGTGCCCTTTGGCAGGCCCGCCCAGTGACGGATTGCATGCCATAAGCGCAGTGTTTTCTATGTTAAGTGTTATCATGAGGGTTCGGCATCCAAGCCTGGCAGCAGCCAAAGCTGCCTCACAGCCGGCGTGGCCCGAACCAACAACTATGACATCGTACTCGTTGACCAACGGCCATCCCTACTTCCCAACACAGAAGTCGCTGAATATGCGATCAATCACGTCCTCGTCTACCGTATCGCCTGTGATCTCTCCCAGAGCACTCAAGCCCTCTCTGATATCTATGACTATGAGGTCATGCGGGACGCTTCGCTCGAGTGCTGACAAGGCATCCTCCAAGTGGGACTTGCACCTTCGGAGAGCGTCTTCGTGCCTTGCATTAGTGACTACGACTTCTCCTGCGCTGAAGTGCCCCTTGGTGACCACCTGCACAATCGCCTGCTCCAGCTCGTCAAGGCCTTCACCTGTTGCAGCTGACGTCTTGACCACAACCTCGGGCGCTGCATCGCCATAGAGCTGTGCGTCAACCTGTCCGGCGGCTAGATCGATCTTGTTCAGGACGAGTATTGTCTCGTCCTTAGGCAGCGCATTGAGCATCTGTATGTCATCGTCCAAATTCACACCGGTCGCAGCATCCGACGCATCCACAACATATACAGTCACATCTGTTCGACCCAGCAACTCTCTTGACCTACTAACTCCCTCTCGCTCAACTACGTCTTCGGTTTCGTGTATGCCTGCTGTGTCCATCAATCTAACGGGCACGCCTGACAGATTGACATATTCCTCGATGACGTCTCGAGTTGTGCCAGGGATGTCAGTGACTATTGCCCTGCGCTCGCGGACCAAAGCGTTAAAAAGACTTGACTTGCCGACATTTGGCCTGCCCGCGATTACGACGGAGACTCCGTCCCTGTATATCTTGCCTCTAGCAGCCTCACTGATCATTGCCTCAACCTCTGATATGCTTGACCTAAGGCTCTCACGTATAGAGGCGGCTTCCAATTCGTCAATGTCATCCTCGGGAAAGTCGATACTCGCCTCTATATGGGCTACTACTTGAACAAGGCTATTCATAGTTTCGCGGATCCTGGCAGACAACCTCCCAGACAAACCGCCAAGAGCAAGTTTGAGAGACTGCTTTGTCTTAGACCTGATGACATCCATGACAGACTCCGCCTGAGCGAGATCGAGTCGTCCGTTCACAAAAGCGCGCTTAGTAAATTCCCCCGGGCCCGCAAGCCGAGCTCCCTGCCGAAGTACCTCCTCTAGCACACTATGAAGGACCATCCGGCCGCCATGGCAATGGAGTTCTGACACATCCTCACCTGTGTAGCTACGAGGAGACAGCATGACCACAGCCAATACCTCATCGATCATCTCACCTTGTTCGGAGACGACCTTTCCATAGTACATCTTGTGGCTCTCAAATGAAGTGCGGCTGCGGCCAAACTTGTCTCGGAAAACGCGGCTGAGAATGGGGACTGCCTCACGTCCGCTAATGCGAACAATGCCTATGCCGCCTTCTCCTGCAGGAGTAGCGATTGCAGCAATTGTGCCTTCATCCACATAATCTCTATCCATTAGATCACCGCCAAACATTTGTTCGGTGGCCCTACTTACTACAGTCTATCCGTCACCTATACTGTAACCCTCGTGACCGCAAACCCAAACGGACTCATCCGCCCGTCGCTTGACACTTGTCCGGTACAACAACAAAAGCCGCCTTCAGCTCGTAAACAAACCAGCGAGCCCTGGCGGCTTCACAAATCGAACGATCGAAGGGTTCCGGTCCGTCCGGTTCCGCTGCGACCCCGATCAACCCTTGTAAGCTATGACAACTCGCCTGAATGGTTCCTCTCCCTCACTGTAGGTCTCAACGGACTCGTCGTCTTGAAGGGCCGTGTGGATAATCCGCCTCTCAAGAGGGCTCATTGGTTCGAGCGCTGCACGACGTTTCTCCCGTTTGACCTTCTCAGCCAATCGATAGGCCAGGTTGCGAAGCGTGTTCTCTCTTCGCTTCCTGTAGCCCTCCGCATCGAGGATAACCCGCACTCTCTCGGCCTGATCGGTTTTGTCGCGGTTGGCCGCGAGGTTGGTTAAGTATTGCAGAGCGTCGAGGGTCTCACCTCGTCTGCCAATAAGGATGCCCAAGTGATTGCCCTCGATCTGCAGAACTGTATACTCACCTTGCTGTTCGACGTCTACAGTGGCCTCCACTCCGAGAAGCTCTATCACTCGCTCAAGGAATGCTCTTGCCTTGTCCACTCGTGACGGTTTTACAGTGACCCTAACACGCGCTAGGCGACTTCCCACCAATCCGAGAAAGCCCTTAGAACCCTCTTCGATAACCTCTATCTCGACATTGTCTCTGTCAACATCGAGTTCAATCAGTGCCGCTAGTATAGCATCATCAACAGTCTTGCCGGTCTTCTCTACAGATATCACGCCTTCTGGACCTCCTCTGCCGAACCTCCCAGCTTCCTATAAATCATTAGGTACTGGATAAGAGTAACTGCATTGCTGATAGTCCAATATATGACAAGGCCTGCCGGGAGCNTTGTAGTGATGNAGCCAATGAAAATGGTCATGATCATGTTTGTAGACGACATATCCGGAGCATTCCCTGAAGTGGCCGGTGGTGTTGGATTGAGCTTCTGCTGGATCTTGTGCTGGAGCAACATAAAAGAAGTGGACAATATCGGCCATNTATATGTATGGATCGCGCTGAGTCAAGAGAGGTACCCACAGAAAGCCCTGGTTCTTGAAATCATGACCGCGGATTGCGCCAAGGAGAAGATAGATGATGGGGAGCTGCAGCAGGAGAGGCAGACATGCACCGAAAGGATTGTAGTTATGCTTCCTGTAGAACTCCATCATCTTTTTCTGCATCTCTTCAGGCTTCTTCTTGTACTTCTCCTGGATCTTCTGCAACTCAGGAGCGTACTTCCTCTGTTCCAAGAGAGCCTTCTGCTGCTTGAGGGTAAGGGGATAAAGCGCTGTCTTCACTACAATAGTAAATGCAATAATAGCAATCCCATAACTGCCGGTAATCGACTCAACATAATCCAGGAAGGCCTGCAGGCCTTTGATCAACATACCCCACACATCTGCCAACCTCCACTCTCTCGGACGCCGTGACGCTCACGGCCTCCTGCAGAGCCATCAACTCGCTGACGAATGCTGCCATTCAATAGCTAAGCTCGAATCGACACTGTTATGACTACTTGACCGGATCATATCCCCCAGGGTTAAACGGATTGCACCTCAATAGGCGCCACGCAGCCATACAACTCCCGCGGATCGCACCATATTTCTGTACAGCCTGCAAAGCGTACTCTGAACAAGACGGATAAAACCGACATCTAGGTCCAAACAGGGGAGAAATGAACCTCTGATAGAACCTGATGAGCAAGGCTATCAGACTAGCAGCAATACTACGCTTCACGACTTGTCTCCTTCACTGATCAGTCCAGAGCGAAGCTACCCTTAAGAGATGGACGAAGTCAGGTTCTACTTCACGGAGCCTCCGGCCTCGAGTCACTGAACGCGGAATGAACACGATGTCAAACCCAGCCTTGATGTGCTTCTCATATGCTCTATAGAGCTCTTTGATGATCCGCTTGATCCGGTTTCTCAAAACGGCGCTTCCATACTTACGACTGGTTGAAACCCCAACCCTGTTGTGATCTAAGCCGTTCCTTCGAATATAGACAACGAAACACCGGTTTGAATAAGAAAGACCCTGTCTGTAGGTCTTTCTGAAGTCGGCATTATTCCTAAGTGTCTCACACTTTTTCATATCGCACTGGCCAATCTGTCACCCGCCAAAAGCAAGCAACATCCGAAACCAAACGACCAGACGCAAAGGCCCGGACGATGTTGGCTGCATACATAAACAGATTACATCGCCAGAGCCCAGTCTATGCACTCAGGACCTTTCTGCCCTTCAGTCGTCTTCTCTTTAAGACACGACGCCCAGCCCGCGTGCTCATTCGCTTCAAGAACCCATGCACGCGGCTTCTCTTGCGTACCTTGGGTTGATAAGTCCTTTTCAACTGAGATTTACCCCCCGCACCAGTACTCTTTTAGACTCTTACGATTATAGCCTAGCTCGCGAAGCACTGTCAAGGATTGCGACCGCTACGACCGTTCGCCATAAAGCAGCAAAAAGAGGCACTTGACAGGGGATTCTGACCGTCGCAGAATTNCGATTTATCCACAATTGTGGATAAGTAATTGTGAATAAAGGTACTACTAACTGTGTAAAAAGCATTTTCGGCAAACTGAAATGCCGGTTTTTGGCGAGCGTCCACGAGTGAACCGCTGCTTACTCGGATGTTGAAAAGGCCAGCGCTATCTGGTATATTAGTAATGCTCGTCCACATGTGCGCTGTTTTACAATTTTTGCATGGTCTTTTGGCTTTATCCTGTTAGACCATGCTTTATACACAGACTGTGGATAACTCTGTGGATAAAGTGTTGATTAGTAGAGTGAATTCATACCCACAGCATAGATAGTTTTCCACCGGTACCTGTGGATAATCCTTTCCACCAGCTAAGGCCTATGAAGAACACCGGAATCCCCTGTTAGACGGGATTCCTGGTTATCAACATTTTTCTGGGGATAACGTGTGGATAAGTAGAGGACAAAAACTGGGTTGTCCCGCGAGAAAAGCGGCGTTCCCCTGTTACGCTTTAGATATGGTGATTATACCTTATTAAGGTTTTCTGCGCTTTTTTCTCCAGGAATGATTGTGGCCTCGTCAGTCGAGGCACTTAACATGTTGTACTAGCGGATGTCCGGATGTTAGGGAGGATTCCAATGGGCTTTCCGTTGCTGAGTTTCTTTTTTCGAAAATCGAACAACAGGAGTTCCTCGGAAGCCCAGTCCACAGGCTCTAATTCTCCTTTAGTAAGCATTAGGTTGGCTGTGTACGACAATTTCACCAGTGAACCGAGAATTATTGACATGGAGAACGGCGATGCCGGGGACCTGATTGCGCGCGTATCCGAGCGCGTGCATGCTGAATGCAAGAAAAACGGCGGTCGTATTCCATTTGCTGTAATAAGAGAGGTTGTAGAAAACCTAATTCATGCGGACTTCAGAGATTCGGTCATATCGATCTCACCGGACGGATGTGAGATATCCGTTTCTGATCACGGTCCAGGGATTGTGGATAAGAAAAGCGCTTTCTTGCCCGGTTACACTACTGCCACACTCCAACACCGCAAGTATATCAGAGGAGTCGGTTCCGGGCTTCCGATAGCAAAAGAAACAATTGAGGTTCTCGGTGGGAGCATTACGGTTGACGACAACCTTGGGACCGGCTCAGTGGTTACCATAACGTTGCCGGCCAATCAGGAGTCAGATAAAGAAGGCCAAATCCAAAGTAGCGCCGCTGCTTCCTCACAAGCATCTGTCGAAGCGGCTTCAGCCAAGTCTACAGAAGTTCGTCGAAAGGCTGCGGGGGCCGAATCAACGACCAAGGATCACAAACGTTCGGCGGTGAGCACAGAGGCGGCGCGCGAAATCATCAGGAATTCGCTGTCAGAACGCCAGCGGAAGCTGATGATTCTAACCGCTGAGTTTGGGGAAATAGGCCCGTCAATCGCATCCAAAGAGTTGGACATGAGTCTCAGCACCGTCTATCGCGACTTGGTGGCTCTCGAGGAGCTGCACCTACTCCAGTCTGTAGAAGGCGGTAAACGCAGACTCACTGATCAAGGAATCGAGGTTCTTAGTCTATTGATGGACTAGACTACGGCACCGAGTTTTGCTCTGGCTGTTGATTATCCTAGTCACTGAATGGGAGGCAGACAAATGTCAGGGAGGCTGGACGAAGTATGGGCTCAGGTTTTGCATTTGCTAAAAGGCAGGGTGCAGCAACCAAGCTATGGGACGTGGCTTCAACCCACAAGTGCAGTCGACCTAAGAGGGAACACTCTGATCGTCCGGGCACCTCATCGCCTTGCAAAGGAGCAATTGGAGTCCCACTATACTGAGCTCATCAAAAGCGCTCTGACAGAAGTCATTGGAGGAGATCTCGACCTAGAATTTGTTGTGATGGACCCAACCGAGCAAGACAAGAAGCTCGCCAGAAAGATAGATGTCGCAGCGAGTCTACCTAGGAATACAGCCCAAGTGCAAACCCAGACGATCCTCAATCCCAAGTACACGTTTGATTCCTTTGTCGTAGGCAACAGCAACCGTTTTGCCCATGCAGCTGCACTTGCGGTTGCCGAGTCTCCAGGAAACGCTTATAACCCGCTTTTTATCTACGGAGGAGTCGGGCTTGGCAAGACCCACCTTATGCAAGCTATTGCTCACTACATATTGGGGCGCGACTCGTCTGCACGAGTAGTCTATGTATCGTGCGAGGCATTCCTCAATGAGATGATCGCGGCACTAAGCCGAAAAGACATGGCTGTCTTTAAGTCGAAATACCGCAATGTCGACGCATTGATGATCGACGACATCCAGTTCATTGCCGGCAAAGATCAAACTCAGGAGGAGTTCTTCCATACTTTCAACTCACTGTATGAGGCCGGTAAGCAGATAGTGATCACGAGCGATCGACCACCCAAGGACATAGCTACTCTGGAGGATAGACTGAGATCTAGGTTTGAATGGGGACTGACTGCAGACATACAGCCCCCGGATCTGGAGACTCGCATGGCAATCCTAAAGAGAAAGGCTGATGATGAGAACCTTGTGGTTCCAAATGACGTAATAGTCTATATAGCAAATCAGATCCAGTCAAATATCCGCGTCCTAGAAGGGGCGCTGATTCGGGTAATCGCTCATTCATCCTTGATTGACAGTGAGATAACTATAGATTTGGCAAAGCAGGTCCTTCGCGACATCATCCCAATAGACAAGCCTCGCCAGATCTCGATTGAGTTCATCCAGCAGGTCGTGGCAGAGAGCTTCGGAGTAAAGGTAGACGATATGAAATCAAAGAGCAGAGCCAGAGCTATTGCCTACCCAAGACAGGTAGCGATGTACCTCTGCAGAGAACTCACAGACTCTTCCCTTGTGCAGATCGGGCAGGCATTCGGTGGCAGAGACCACACTACCGTCATACACGCGTGCGACAAGATCGCTGCCGACAGCCGCAAGGATTCAGCCCTTGCAAAGGCTCTGAAGGAAATGATCGATGAGATAAAGTCTCACTCATAGTGTGGATATGCGTCTGGATCACTTGTTGATGGATTGTGGACAGGCTCTGACCATGTGGATATATAGATTGGATGTGGATTGACAGATGGAGTTATCAACACTCTATTCACATACCGCGATGTTGTCAACATCTCGACGCGATCGACTTTTCCACAGTATCCACACGACCTATTACTAATACTACTAAAGTATGTACATGTACAATAGAAATAGTACTTCCGCTGTGAAACTGTGAATAAAGACTTTTGGAGGGATATACATGTCAATGCAATTCAAAGCCCTAACCAGTGATCTAGTTCCTGCACTCCAACTAGTATCCAAGGCAGTATCCCCTAGAAGTACAATGCCTGCCCTTACTGGTATTTATATGAGTTGCCAAGACAATACTCTCCAGCTGGTTGCTACGGACCTCGAGTTAGGAATAGAAGTGCTGCTGGATGTACAAGCACAAGGATCAGGCAAATCAGTCTTGCCCGAAAAGTACATAACTGAAATCGTTCGAAGAGCTCCAATGGATCAGGTAGAATTTTCATTAGACGAGAGTACACAAGATATGAGAATCACGTCCGGGCAGGCTTCTTATACAATCAAGTCTCTTGACCCCACTGACTTTCCGCTTTTTAGTAGATTAGAAAGAGGAACATCCTTTTCAGTAAATGAAAGTGTTTTGAAAAGATTGATTCGATACACTAGTTTCGCAGCCGCGACAAATGATACGAGGAGATTTCTCACTGGTTGCTTTGCCTCTTTTTCTGGGAGCGAAATCACGTTTGTCGGGACCAACGCTTATCGCTTGGCCAAGATGACAGTTAAGACAGACTCAAGCGTAGACCAAGAGGTTTCAGTTATTATACCAGCCAAAACACTAAATCATCTTGAGAGATTCCTCGAAGACTCGGACGAGACAGTGACGGTCACCATTGATGAAAGGCAGATTATGTTCCAGAAAGGAAACACTACGTTTATATCCAGACTGATTGATGGGAACTACCCGGATTACAAAAAGATCATCCCTTCATCCTTTGAAACAGAAACCACAGTTGAAAAGGATGAGATTTTTCATTCCATTGAAAGGGCGGCGCTTTTCGCAGGAGATGATTCCAGTGGAATAACGTTGGACATAAGGGAATCGGATATANAGGTCCAAAGCAGAGCAACAGAAGTTGGCAGCTTCACAGACAAGGTTCGTGCCGAAAGAAAAGGAACGGACTTAAGGGTAGTACTTAGATGGCAATATCTAGCCGACGCTCTACGACTGCTCAACGATGGGTCTATTACTATAAAGTTTGCAGGCAAGGTTCGACCAGTCTGTCTCGAAGAGAAGGCAGATGAGTATAATTATCTATACATGATAATGCCATTCAACACAGAATCCTAATCGCATCGAGAGACATCTCTGCGGCCGGACAAGACTTGTGGTCAATGAAGGTATTGACCTGGGAGGCAACCACCCAGTGAAGGATATTGAGATTACAACGGACTTCATCCGTCTCGATCAGGTACTGAAGTTATCCGGCTTGGCTCCAACAGGAGGACAGGCTAAGCTGCTCATACAAAGCGGCCGCGTCAAGGTCGATGGAGTCGTAGAGACCCATCGCGGAACCAAGATCCGCGACCAAAACGTCATTGCAGTAAACGATGAACACGTGTTCCGCGTGGTGAAGAGATTGGACAGCCAGAGGAGGGGGTAGCTGGGTTTGTACCTGGAAGAGATTCGGCTCGTTAATTTCAGGAATTATAGGCACGAGACACTCTCCTTCTCTTCTGGCATTAATGTCTTCATAGGTGACAATGCCCAAGGAAAAACCAATTTACTCGAAGCCGTTCACGTTCTCTCTACCAGTCGTTCGCATAGGACGTCTTCAGACAAAGACCTCGTCTTGTGGGGAGAGGACGAGGGTTCTGTATTAGGCACGGCCTATGCGTCTGGGATCCGTCACCAGGTCAGTATCAAATACAGGATAGGTGCTGGAAAGTCTNTAGAGATAAACGGAAAGAGGGTCCGTCGTTCATCAGAACTGACTTCGGTACTTGCCACAGTAGTCTTCTCTCCTGAAGACCTTCAGATTGTCAAGGGTTCGCCCGAACTCAGAAGGCGGTTCCTTGACTCACAACTGATCCAGGTGAGCGCAGCCTACAGGCACGCATATCGGGAGTACACTAAAGCCTTGCAGCATAGGAACATGATGCTGCGCACCTACGGCCCACGGTTAAAGAGGTCCGGCTCTGATGTAGTTGTTTGGGACAGACAGATCACAGATCATGGCAGCAAACTGATATCTTTGAGGCATAAAGCTGTGCGACAGTTGCAGCGCCTGGGCGATGACACCTACAGAACCGTGGCAGGTGGGACCGAGAGGCTTAACCTTGCCTACCTCTCGACTGTTACGGATAGGGATGAGGATGACGAGGAAGCGATTAAAGAGGATTTCCTGTCTGCACTTGAGCGGACCTTTGAGGAGAGCATTGCAAGAGGAATTACAGTANTCGGCCCGCACAGAGACGACTTGGCAATCACGATAAACGGAAAAGACACACGCAGTTTTGCATCCCAGGGACAGCAAAGAACTGCAGTGCTGGCAATGAAAATGGCCATGCTGCAATTTGTCGAAGAGTGTCTCGGAGACATCCCGGTCCTCCTCCTAGATGATGTTATGTCCGAGTTGGATGAAAAAAGAAGGAAGTACCTGTTATCAGTTGTATCTGATCGAGTACAGACCTTTATCACGACTACGTCCCCTGACATAGGGAATNCCATCTCTGACAGCTCGGCAGTGTATAGGATAGAGGGTGGCAGGGCGACGAGGTGTTGATGGGATGGTTCAGAAGTTCAGAGATATAGTCGACGAGCATCTGAAGGGTATGGGCTATGACCCGGTGGTCAAGAAGTGGTCGGCTGTATGGCTGTGGGAGACTGCGGTTGGTGAGAAGCTCGCTTCAGTGAGCAGGGCGGACAGAGTGAGGGGCCAGATCCTGTACGTATCCGTGAGAGATTCATCTTGGGCGCATCACCTCTCGCTGATGAAGAGGGAGTTTCTATCAAAGATCAATGCGGCAATAGGAGAGGATATGCTAAAGGACATCAAGTTCACAGTGACTCACTACTCACAAGAGCCTCCATACCGCAAGAGTCTTGCTGCAAATGAGACTGCGCCTAAGGACGGCCTCAATCTGGACGAGATCGACCTCAGCGAGGAGGTTGTCGATAGAATACGGGAGAACGCAAGTGCTATTGCTGACAGCAGATTGCGATCGCTGTTCGAAAGAGTCCAGCTTGTAGACAAGAAGCGCAAGGAATGGATAGCCAGGCATGGAGGGGCAAAATGTGTGATCTGTGAGGTNCCTGTAGAAGACTCAGATGTCTGTCCAGTTTGCTCCATAAAGGGGATTGACAGCCGATAAACGCAGCGATTAGGATTCTGTTGCACTAGAGGAATACCGACCTTCATTTCCCTACCTCTTCTAGTCTTGTAGCTCGAAATCCTTATCAAAATGCTGTATAATGAATTGGATGGCTATGTACCTACTCTAAGCCGAAAAAAGGCCCACAGGACAAGCTCATCCAGCAGCCTCACTATTCGCCGTAGCCGGAGGGTTCAATTAATGTTCGTTCACCTTGGGGCAGATGTCGTTATACCGACCAAGGAGATCGTGGCTATTATTGACATGCGTCTAGTGGAGATTTCGGAGATCACGGCGGAGTTTTTTAGAGAAGCAGTCGAGGAAGACTTCGTTCGGGATATCTCCCAGGGATCTGGGAAATCCATGGTTATAACTTCACGGACCATCTACATCTCACCGATCTCAACAATGACCCTCAAAAGCCGGGCTGAAGACGTGCTCAAAGGAGTAAAGAATCGGATGAAAGTACCGCGTTCATCCTGATTGGGTGTTGTTCCGGATAGATGTGTTCGTGTAGAGATGGTGGATGAACGGCAGTACACCGTATATTTGAGCTTGCAGGACCGCAAGCTCATTGGCCGCGGACGNGTGTGAAAGGAGCTATTGGTTAATGGCCNATCTTGATAAGACCAAAGGCTACAGTGCCGATCAAATTCAAGTCCTGGAAGGACTCCAGCACGTGCGGAGACGTCCAGGGATGTACATTGGCAGCACTTCCTCCAGAGGCCTACACCAGCTGTTCGAGGAGATAGTAGCCAACAGCATAGATGAGGCCATGGCTGGAAGGTGCGACCGTATCGACGTTGTGATCAACGAGGACAACAGTTTGCTCGTAAGAGACAACGGCGGCGGTATTCCTGTTGAGATGCACGAGAAGATGGGCAAATCCGCGCTTGAAGTCGTCATGACCAACCTCAACGCCGGCGGGAAGTTCGAGAACAACGCGTACAAGTTCTCTGCAGGCCTGCACGGAGTCGGAGCTTCAGTGGTCAACGCATTGTCCGAGTGGTGCGAGGTGGAGGTCAGGACCGGTGGGAAGGTATACAGACAGAGGTATGAGCGGGGTGAGCCTGTCACTGAGGTCGAGGTCATTGGCGGGACAGCGATCGACGATACGGGTACCGCTACCACGTTTAAGCCGGATTCGGAGATATTCGAGTCTATAGAGTTCGTCTACGAGACTATTAACCACCGCCTAAGAGAGTTTGCATTTCTGAACAAAGGCGTTACCATCACACTGGACGACAGGCGTACGGGCAAGAAGGCCAAGTACCTGTTTGAGGGNGGCATCTCCTCCTTTGTCGAGTATCTAAACAAGAACAAATCACCCATACACAAGAGTGTCATTAGTATGGAGCGTGACGAGGAAGGCTTCTACTGCGAGGTTGCCCTCCAGTACAACGAAGGGTACGTCGAAAATGTCTACTCGTTCGTAAACAACGTAAACACGGTCGAGGGCGGTACTCACCTGTCGGGCTTCAGAGCAGGCCTAACCAGGACGATCAATGACTACGCTCGCAAAGCCGGCCTGCTCAAAGAAAACGAAGAGGCCCTTAGCGGAGAAGACGTGCGCGAGGGTTTGACCGCTGTTATCAATGTGAGGGTCAGCGAACCTCAGTTTGAAGGCCAGACAAAGACCAAGCTCGGCAACAGCGAGGTTGCGGGCAAGGTCCAGGCGCTCGTCAACGAGAAGCTTGGCGAGTTTCTCGAAGAAAACCCGAGTGAAGCCAGGCGGATCGTCCAGAAGTCGATTCAGGCTGCAAGAGCCCGGGCAGCAGCCAAGAGGGCCAGGGAACTCACCCGCCGCAAGTCTGCTCTGGACATAGCCTCTCTTCCGGGTAAACTGGCGGACTGTTCTATTGCTGATCCGGATTTGACTGAGCTGTTCATTGTTGAGGGTGACTCTGCAGGCGGTTCCGCAAAGGCTGCCAGAGATCGGCGCTATCAGGCGATCATGCCGCTTAGAGGAAAGCCAATCAACCCTGAAAAGGCGAGGCTAGACAAGCTCCTGAATAACCAGGAGATTCAGTCCATCATCACCGCCTTGGGCACGGGTATTGGTGAGGATTTCGACATCAGCAAACTGAGATACAGGAAGATCATAATAATGACTGACGCTGATGTGGACGGTGCGCATATACGCACGCTGCTTTTGACATTTTTCTTCCGGTTCACGCCGCAGCTCATTGAGAACGGCAACATCTACATCGCTCAACCGCCGCTTTATCAGATTACAAAGGGCAAAGAGGTCAGATACGCCTATTCCGATCGTGAGTTGAACCAGATACTTGAGGAATTAGGCAGGGACAACTGTGTTATACAGCGGTACAAGGGCCTTGGAGAGATGGATGCCGAGCAGCTTGCAGAAACCACTATGGATCCGACAAAACGGACGATGTACCAGGTCAAGATGGAGGACGCGGTTGCTGCCGACGAACTGTTTACAATACTCATGGGCTCAAGTGTAGAACCGCGGAGGGAGTTTATAGAGCAACACGCACACGAAGTCGCAGAGTTGGATATCCACTAGGAGCGACTTCACCGCAGTTTTGAACTGCTTAGCTTTGTGATATACGGCGCCGTTTAGGTAGTTGGGGGAGTGAACACTATTGTCCACGATGGACTTCACAGATGGCAGGATCTATCCAATAGATATAGAGCAAGAGATGAGGCAGTCTTACCTGCTTTACTCGATGAGCACTATCGTTAGCAGGGCGCTTCCTGATGTCCGAGATGGATTGAAGCCTGTGCACAGGAAGATCCTCTATGCGATGTACAAGCGCAGGTTGGCTCCCGGGTCGCCCTACAGGAAGTCAGCTACTGTAGTCGGTGACGTCATAGGTACCTATCATCCACACGGAGATGCTGCAACATACAACAGTATGGTCCGCATGGCTCAAGATTTTTCGTTGCGGTATCCGCTCGTGGATGGCCACGGCAACTTCGGATCGATTGATGGCGATCCTCCGGCTGCGTATAGGTACACCGAGGTCAGGATGACCCGGATAGCAACGTACATGCTCGCAGACATACAAAAAGACACTGTTGATTTTATGCCCAACTTTGACGGAACTACCGAAGAGCCGGTGGTGCTCCCATCGCGTGTTCCTAACCTATTGATAAACGGCGTCTCCGGCATAGCAGTTGGCATGGCTACCAACATCCCACCACACAATCTTGGTGAAGTTGTTGACGCCCTCAGATCGCTTATAGACAATCCCGATGTCTCCATCAAGGAGTTGATGAAGAAGATCAAGGGCCCCGACTTCCCGGGAGGAGGCATAATCCTCGGGCGTGATGGGATTAGACAAGCCTACGAGACCGGGAGGGGAGCTATTCGAGTCAGAGCGAAGTGCCATATAGAGAACCTAGAGAGCGGCAGAAGCCGCATAGTGATCACTGAACTCCCCTACATGGTAAACAAGGCTAAGCTTATAGAGAGGATTGCGGAGCTACACAGGGCAAAGAAGGTTGACGGCATTGTCAACCTCAATGATGAGACCGACCGCACGGGCATGCGCATAGTCATCGACCTTAGAAGGGACGCCAACCCGAATGTTATCCTCAATCAGTTGTACAAGCAGACCCAGCTGGAGGATACCTTCGGTGCTATACTCCTTGTGCTCGTGAACAACCGGCCTCGGATTCTCAATCTCAAGGAGCTCTTGCAGTACTACCTCGACCACCAGAAAGAAGTCGTCATCAGAAGGACCAAGTACGACCTAAGGCAGGCCGAAGAGCGTGCACATATTCTCGAAGGGCTGAGGATCGCTCTCGACAACATCGATGCCATCGTTGACCTGCTAAAGAAGTCAAAAGACCCTGAGGAAGGTAAGTCTAAGCTCATGTCGCAGTTTGGGCTCACTGAGACCCAGGCTAAGGCGATTCTTGACATGAGATTGCAGCGGCTAACCGGTCTGGAGCGCGACAAGATAGAGGCTGAGTACAAAGAGAAGATGGAGCTGATCGCCGAACTCAAGGCAATACTTGCTGATGAGANGCGCGTCATGAAGATCGTCAGTGACGAGCTGCTGGAGGTCAAGGAGAAGTTCGCCGACCCGAGGCGCACTGAGATTAGCCTGTCCACAGGTGCCATCGAGATCGAGGACCTCATAGCACGCGAAGACATAGTGGTCACTTTGACACACCAAGGGTATATCAAGAGGGTCTCGCTCAGCTCGTACAGGAGCCAGCGGCGTGGAGGCAAAGGGATCACTGCAATAAATCCCAAGGACGGAGATTTCGTCGAGCGGATCTTCATAACGTCAACTCATGATCTGCTGCTTTGCTTTACAAATGCGGGCAAAGTCTATGCCCTGCGCGGCTATGACATACCTGAGGCGGGGCGCCAGGCCCGGGGCACGGCTGTCGTCAATCTCTTGCCTGTCGAACGCGGGGAAAGGGTTATGACCGTGATGCCNGTCGGAGAATTCGACGAGGATACTTGCCTCTTCTTTGCTACGAGAGACGGCATTGTGAAGAAGACATACCTGTCGCAGTTTGCCAATATCCGGTCGACAGGATTGATCGCCATCAACTTGGACGAAGGCGATAGCTTAGTCGGTGTTAGGATGATAGACGGTGCTGAGGACATCATTCTCGTCACTCAAAACGGCCAGTCTATACGTTTCTCACACGAGGATGTGCGGCCTATGGGACGTCCTGCTCGCGGGGTCGTTGGAATCCGCCTCGATGAAGGCGACCACGTTGTAGGCATGGACGCCATTAGCCCAAGTGACGTTGATGGGTCGTACCTCCTGGTTGTGACGGTTAATGGCTATGGCAAACGCACACTTCTTTCTCAGTACAGTGTGCAAAAGCGCGGTGGGAAGGGCCTGAAGACCCTCCAGATCACAGAGAAAAACGGGCCTATAGTTGCTGCTAAGATCGTCAGAGATGGCGACGAGCTAATGCTGATCTCGCACGAAGGCACAGCCATTCGAGTTAAGGCAGACGAAATCTCCATAATGGGGAGGTCTACGCAAGGCGTCCGGGTAATGACTATGGATGAGGGCGATGCTGTTGCCTCCATGGCGAAGATAGCTACAAGGGACGACGAGGTTGACGACAGCGGTGAAACAGGCTCAGATGGCGAGGCACCTGACGAGGAAGAGCCTTCGCTTCCTGATAGTGAAGACGGCTATCCATTAGGGTATGAGGACGAAGACACCGATGAGGATGAAAGCGACGAAGATTACTAGTGAGATCGCCGTGAGCAGGCTGAATGAGAGGGCGAGTATACCCGAGCAAGCGAGCGAGTGCTTGGATTGGGAAGGAAACATTCGACGTCGTTGCTGATTAAGCACGGTTTATGGCTATTGCCAAGAGCACCCGTCGCGTGTATAATGACACTCGTGCCACGTGTTGGTGAGACACAGGTTCAATTGGTACCTGACTGGCCGATTGGACATTTACTGGATGGAGATTGGTGTTGACTTATAGCTAAATACGTGGTAACATACTTTTTGCGCCCTCCCGAAGTAGGGAGAGTGACTGGGAACTACCCGGTCCGAGTCTACGGGAGAAGCGCACGGGCGCGAGCCTGATTGCTCCTTGAAAACTGAACAGTGGGATGAAGAGGTTCCATTGAGTTTATTGGGATCCTGACAGGGATCCTGCCTGCGGAATATAGAGCGCAGGACAGACTTGAGACTTGATAGGCAGTGGAAACCGCTTCTTTTGGGAGCAGGTCCATTGTATAGATTTAGTGGAGAGTTTGATCCTGGCTCAGGACGAACGCTGGCGGCGTGCCTAACACATGCAAGTCGAGCGGGGATATATGCTGGAGCGCTTCGGTGTGAAGGGATATATCCTAGCGGCGGACGGGTGAGTAACGCGTGGGGAACCTGCCCTTAAGTTCGGGATACCAACTCGAAAGGGTTGTTAATACCGGATGTGCTGCATTAGCCGCATGGCGGATGTAGTAAAGGGGAGACCCGCTTAAGGATGGCCCTGCGTTCCATTAGCTAGTTGGTGGGGTAACGGCCTACCAAGGCGACGATGGATAGCCGGCCTGAGAGGGCGACCGGCCACACTGGGACTGAGACACGGCCCAGACTCCTACGGGGGGCAGCAGTGGGGAATCTTGCACAATGGGCGGAAGCCTGATGCAGCGACGCCGCGTGAGGGACGAAGGTCTTCGGATCGTAAACCTCTGTCCAAAGGGACGAAGGAGTGACGGTACCTTTGGAGGAAGCCCCGGCCAACTACGTGCCAGCAGCCGCGGTAAGACGTAGGGGGCGAGCGTTGTCCGGAATCATTGGGCGTAAAGGGCGCGTAGGCGGTGACGTAAGTCAGGCGTGAAAGGCATCGGCTCAACCGNCGCACATAGCCTGATACTACGTTGCTAGAGTGCAGGAGAGGAGAGTGGAATTCCAGGTGTAGCGGTGAAATGCGTAGATATCTGGAAGAACACCAGTGGCGAAGGCGGCTCTCTGGACTGTAACTGACGCTGAGGCGCGAAAGCTGGGGGAGCAAACAGGATTAGATACCCTGGTAGTCCCAGCCGTAAACGATGAACACTAGGTGTAGGGGGTATCGACCCCTCCTGTGCCGCAGTTAACGCAGTAAGTGTTCCGCCTGGGGAGTACGGCCGCAAGGCTGAAACTCAAAGGAATTGACGGGGGCCCGCACAAGCGGTGGAGCATGTGGTTTAATTCGATGCAACGCGAAGAA
>JGI24713J26584_10000793_pt1 | contig 23636 bp, 19 predicted proteins | sample BioPla4DNA1_FD_26584 | JGI IMG/M metagenome (IMG submission 26584) | reverse complement strand
TAGAGGCTGAGGAAGGAGGATTTTGTTGAAGAAAAAAATCGCAGTATTATTAGGCNTTGCATTGATCGTTGCAGTTATTATCGGAGCGGTGATTAAAAGCAGCAGTGAGTCGGTGGTAGAGGTTAAAACCGCCGAAGCCAAGACCATGGAGTATGAGGATAAGGTTCTGGCCACCGGGAAAGTTGAAGTGGCGGACTCGGTGGATGTGGCTCCCACATTGACAATGCCTGCCAAGCTGACCCTGAAGGTCGAAGAGGGGGATCAGGTCAAAAAGGGACAAGTTATAGCGGAATTGGATGTTTCTGAACAAAAGCAGCAATTAGCAGATGCAGAAAAGGCTTTAGACGCGGCTGAGAGTGCTCTGGCCAATGCAAATAAGGCCAAACAGGAGATTGCTGCAGCAAAAAAAGAAGCTGAACAAAACCTGGCATTAGCCCAGCAGGGATTGGAGGCTGTCAAGGCACTGATTCAGGAAGGAAAGGCAGGGCAGGAAGAGTTACTTGAGGCACAGCAGGCAGTTGCTGCGGCAGAACAAGCAAAAAATGCAGTAGAAATGCAAGCAAAGGGTATGGATACTTCAACTCTGGAGTTTCAGGTGGAGCAGGCCAAATCAGCTGTTAATGCGGCGCGCTCTGCAGTAGAAAAGGGGAAGATTAAATCACCCATCGATGGTGTTGTGCTGCAGGTATATGCAAAAAGCGGGAGTTATGCCCAAATGGGTATGCCCCTGCTGACAGTGGGCAGTCCGGAGCAATTGCAAGTGATTGCCAATTTAAGCGAGCAGGATATCAATGGTGTTAAAACAGGGCAGGAGGTAGAGGTGCGCTGGGCAGGTGCGCCTGAACAGCTGGTTAAGGGTGAAGTGAAGCGGATTGCCCCTGTGGTAAGTGCTCCGGAACTGGGGCAAACGGAAACCCATATTAAAGTTTACATAACTATAGATGATGGGGCGGCTCTTAAACCCGGTGCTACAGTGGATGTGGTTATCTACCGGGTGAAACCCCGTCAGTCCCTTTTGATCCCCAATGAAGCAATAATAGAAGAGGGTGGGACAAAAACTGTTTTTGTGGTGGACAATGGGACCGCAAAAAAGGTAAAAGTTCAAACAGGCCACAGCAATGAACTATACACCGAGATAAATGAGGGAATCAAAGCAAACACCAAGGTGATACTGGAACCCAAGGACATTGAAGATGGGCAGAAGGTGCGCCTAACTGGCGGTGGAGCCCAGTGATCAGTGTCAGCGGACTGACCAAGGTATTTGGAAGCGGAGATGCTGCTGTACATGCACTGCGGGGGGTCGATCTGGAGATTCCCGAGGGGGATTTTGTGGCCGTCATGGGGCCCTCCGGCAGTGGCAAGTCTACTTTTTTGAGTATTTTAGGGTGTCTGGAGCGCCCCTCCTCCGGTGAGTACTATCTGGATGGCAGGGATGTTAACTCACTGGAGGATGATGAACTGGCGGACCTGCGCAACAAGAAGTTAGGTTTTGTTTTTCAAAGTTTCAACCTTTTGCCTAGGCATAATGTTTTGCGCAATGTGGAGATACCCCTTATCTATGCAGGTGCATCTCGGGAGGAACGGCGTAAGCGGGCACAAGTGCTGTTGGAGCAGGTGGGATTGGGGCACCGGTTGACCCATAAACCATCTGAACTATCGGGCGGTGAACAGCAGCGTGTGGCTATTGCCAGGGCCTTGGCCAATGACCCGCTGGTTATTTTTGCTGATGAGCCTACAGGCAATCTGGACACAAAGTCCAGTTTGGAGATTATGGAGATCTTTCAAAAGATGCACCGGGCCGGTAGAACCATTGTTATGGTGACCCATGAGCCGGATATTGCCGCTTATGCCAGGCGGGTAATCCATTTTCGGGATGGGGAGATCGTGCGGGAGGAGGCAAAGGATGAACTTCGCTGATCTAATACAAATAGTATGGGAAAACCTGCGCGCTCACCGCATGCGGGCTGTGCTCACAACTATCGGCATCGCTATCGGCATCGCCGGTGTGATCGCTGTTGTTGCAGTGGGACAGGGAGGGCAGGCTGTGATTATCTCTGAGATTGAGAAGATGGGCAGCAGCCTTTACTTTGATATCAGCCCTGATTATATGCGGGGGGAAACAGCTGATTCCAATACTTTCAGTCTTGATGATCCCACAATTATTAAAGAATTGTCTCCTGCAGTGGATAAGATGGCCGCCATAACCCTTGGGCCGATGGTTGACGTCAGGCTGCCCAACAGTGATAAAAATACGATCATGGCTTCCCTTTACGGGACTAATCCCGATCTTATCCATATAATGAACCTTTCTATGGAAAAGGGGCGTTTTATTACCGATTTGGATGTGACTTCCCACTCCCGGGTAGTGGTTATCGATGCCGGACTTGCTGAGGATCTGTTCCCTAAAGAGGACCCTTTGGGAAAAAAGATCTTTGTACAGGATATACCCCTGACCGTTGTGGGAGTGCTGGAGAAGGCCCCATCATCCATGATGGATGCCTTTAGTGTCCGGATGGTTTATACACCGATCACCCAGGCTCAGGATATGCTGAATACTCGGGTGATCAACCAACTCTGCGGCACTGCCGTGTCTGAGGAAGCCTTGCCACAAGCCATCTCTGACAGCATTAAGATACTGGAAAGCAGACACTCCAGTGTTTCCAAGAGCTATATGGGCACAACTCTGGATGAGCAACTGGAGATGGTGGGTAATGTTACTTCCATTCTGACCACCATTATCGGAGCTGTGGCAGGGATTGCTCTCTTAGTGGGCGGTGTAGGTGTAATGAATATTATGCTGGTGGCGGTTACCGAAAGAACCCGGGAAATCGGGCTCTTAAAAGCACTGGGTGCCCGCAGACGGGACATTATGCAGCAGTTTTTAGGGGAGGCTGTGGCTCTTTGTCTGCTGGGCGGTTTGATCGGTATGCTCATCGGTATCGGCGGCGCCTTTGCCATCGCACTGGCAGCACACTGGCCGCCTTTAATCTCAGTTTGGACTGTGCTGTTAGCTATAGGTTTTTCCGTAATTATCGGTATCTTTTTTGGGCTTTACCCTGCCAGCAGGGCGGCATCTTTAAGCCCTGCAGAGGCATTGAGGCACCTCTAAATTGCTTTTGCATATTTGTTTCATTTGTTGTGTAAAATTGAATAGAGGCAGCAGGCGTCCTCTGTGGCGCCTTTTCTCTTTCTACTGCCAAATCAGGTTATCCAGACAAGGGGGTTCTAATATGCCAGAGGGCAGGGTAAAGATGGTTTTTCCCGGAGGGAATACAAGTCTGGGGTTTTACTCATTTTACGATTATATTATCGGTGATGACGCCAAGCGTGTCTTTTTGCTCAAAGGAGGCCCGGGGACCGGCAAATCCACCTTTATGAAGCGGATCGGAAAAGAGTTGCAGGAGAAAGGGATTGATCTGGAATACCACTGGTGTTCATCTGACTTCAACTCTCTCGATGGGCTTGTGCTGCCCGCACACGGGGTAGCCATTATCGATGGCACAGCACCCCATGTAACTGATCCCCTTTATCCAGGCGCAGTAGATGAGATCATAAATTTGGGTGACTACTGGGATCAGGAAAAATTGGTGCTTCATAGAGATGAAATCATCTCCCTGAAAAAGCGGGTGACCCAGATTTTCACCACTGCTTACAGCAGCCTGAAGATGGCAAGGATGGCCCGGGAAGAGGAGAAAGACTACCGGGATAAAGCCCTTGACTACCAGTGCTTTCACCGCCTAACCGGTAACCTGTTGAGGCAGATCTTCGGACAGGAGTTGATCTGGGGGGAGGGGGTTCCCCGGGAAAGGCATCTTTTTGCTACTGCTCTAACCCCACAGGGGATCGTCCATCATCTTCCCACATTGCTGGATAATCTTACATTTCTCTATTTGATTGAAGGTGAACCGGGATCAGGGAAAGAGGCGATATTAAAAGAGGTGGCGGAATTCGCTTACCGTTCAGGGTTGACAGTAGAGGTATACCACTGCGCCTTTGATCCGACACTCATCGATCTGGTGGTGCTGCCGCAGCGCAAAACCGCGGTGCTCAGTGTTTTTAAAGAGCTGGATTTTGTCCCAGAATCAATTCCCAATTTGAAATACTCTGAGAGTATTAACTGCAATGTCTGTTTGGATGATGGAGTTATTATGGAATATGAGCAGGAACTGCGGGAGGCCGGAAAACTGTTTGACAACTGCCTCGAAAGGGGTCTTTCCTATCTCAAAAAGGCCCGGCTGTTTTATGGGGAACTGGAAAAGCATTACCTGGAGGCGATGGACTTTGATGGGATAGAAAGCTGTAGAAAAGAAGTTCTTGAAAGAATAATAAATATAGTAGGCGAAAAAAAATAAGGGGCAAACATGCCCCTACAAATCTGCAGTCCCTGTAATGCGCTGGCATAGCGTGCCTCATCCCGAGATGACTCATCTACCCGGAGTTTTAAATTAATTTATCCAGCGTTACATCCAGTTCCTCCAGCAGGGCATCCTGTGCTCTGATCCAAACCTGGTGAACTTTACAGTGGGGTTTTCGTGTGCAGCTTCCTGCTTCACTCAAGCATTGGTTGAGGTAAAAAGGCCCTTCTACAGTTTCAATTATCTTTCTAAGCGTAATTTCTTCCGGTGACATGGCAAGCATGATCCCACCTGCTGATCCGCGCTGGCTGATGATGATTCCCCTTTTAATTAAAGGGTTGAGAACCTTTGTTAAAAATGCAGATGGTATATCCTGTTTGGCAGCAACATCTTTAGTTGTCACATGTCTTTTGCCAAAATTTCTTGCCAACTCAAGGACACATCTAACAGCATATTCTCCCTGCCTGGTAAGTTGAATAGGACCACCTCCCTGCTAGCACAGCGACTATTATAGAATGATTTTTATTACTTCTGGCGAGAGCTTTTGAAAAAACACAACCGGTGATTAACAGTTAATTACCGAATTTAGCATGTAAATTAACCGTTTCCATAGTAAATGATTTTTTGTCAAAATAATGGTTGACAGCTTAGATGGTATTCCCTATACTAGTAGAAATATATTTTTATCAGTTGTATACTCTTTTATTCATAAAAGCAAACTGATTAAAAGTCATGACGGGAACATGTTCTGCTGCAGAAACCCGGTTACAGAGAGCTGGGCTGGCTGAAATCCAGTACCGGGTGCAGTAAGAATGCTCATCCCTGAGAACTGCTATCCGAACGGCTATAACGCTCAGTAGGTGCTGCCGGACAAAACCGTTGTCCGTTATATGAACGGATTAAGAGCGGCTGCTTCAAGTCTAGCAGCAAGCAGGGTGGTACCGCGGGTCCCTCTCGTCCCTGACAGATATTGTCGGGGAAAGAGGGTTCTTTTTTATCCATGCCGGGAATATGAACAAAGCTAACCGGTGACTTATTAGAAGAAACAAGAAGGGGGCTTCTGAAATGGGATTGATTATTTATCTCAATGGAGAATTTGTTGATGAAGAAGAAGCAAAAATTTCGGTCTTTGACCACGGTGTGCTGTATGGAGATGGTGTTTTTGAGGGCATTCGAGCCTATAATGGTCGTGTTTTCCGCCTTGATGAACATATTAACCGTCTTTATGAGTCAGCAAAATCAATTCTCCTGGATATCGGGATGACCAAGGAGGAGATTAATGATGCCCTTTTGGAGACCCTGCGACGCAATAATCTGCGTGATGCTTATATTAGGCTTGTGGTCACCAGAGGGAAAGGGGATCTCGGGCTAGACCCCAGCAGTTGTAAGAAACCAACGGTTTACATCATCGCAGCAGGGGTCCAGCTGTATCCTGAGGAGTTATATGAAAAAGGGCTGGAAGTTGTGACTGTTCCCACCCGTCGCAATATAGTTGAAGGAGTCAATCCACGCATCAAATCCTTGAATTACTTGAATAACATTATGGCCAAGATAGAGGCCAACCTGGCGGGAGTTCCTGAGGCGATTCTGCTCAATAGCGAGGGTTATGTCACAGAGTGTACAGGGGATAACATCTTTATTGTGAAAAATGGTGAGGTGATCACATCTCCCTCTTACCTGGGTATTTTGGAGGGGGTAACTCGCAACGCTATTCTGGAACTTGCTGACAAAATGGGCTACCCCACTGCAGAAAAGGTGTTTACCCGGCATGATATCTTTGTGGCAGATGAATGTTTCTTAAGCGGTACCGCGGCTGAGATGATCCCAGTGGTGAAGGTGGATGGCCGCACCATCGGTGAGGATGGCAAACCAGGGAAGATCACCAAGGATCTAATGAAAGCATATCGGGATTTGGTGATGAGTGAAGGTACTGAAATTTACTCTGCGAACTAGGAGCTAAGACAGGGGTTGAACCAATGCTGCTCCAGGGCAGCATGACGTAACATATTTGAAAAAATTCATATGAGAGGGGGTAAACCCACGTGAAGAGTGAGATCATCAAAAAGGGGTTGGAAAAAGCCCCGCACAGGTCCTTATTAAATGCATTGGGTTTGACAAAATGGGAAAAGGACCGCCCTTTTATCGGAATTGTCAACTCGCAAAATGATCTTGTGCCAGGACACATTCACCTCAATCAGATCGCTGATGCAGTAAAAGCAGGGGTGCGTGCAAATGGGGGGACCCCGTTGGAATTCCCGGCGATAGCTGTTTGTGACGGCATTGCCATGAACCATGAGGGAATGCGCTATTCCCTGGTAAGCAGGGAACTGATCGCTGATTCTATTGAAGTAATGGCTATGGCCCACGCCCTGGATGCACTGGTTTTGATCACTAACTGTGACAAGGTGGTGCCGGGGATGCTGATGGCTGCGGCACGACTGAATCTCCCCTCAGTGATCATCAGCGGAGGACCGATGCTTGCTGGTCGCTTCCAGGGCAGGGATGTGGATCTGAACACAATTTTTGAGGGAGTAGGGGCTGTTCAGGCAGGAAGAGCCACCTTGGAAGAATTAGAGGAACTTGAGGAAGCGGCCTGTCCAGGGTGCGGCTCTTGTTCCGGAATGTTTACAGCCAATACCATGAACTGCCTCAGTGAGGCACTGGGAATTGCCCTCCCCGGAAATGGCACAATTCCAGCAGTGAGCGCTGCCAGAATTCGCCTGGCCAAGAATGCCGGATGGCAGGTGATGGAATTGGTGCGCAAGGGTATTTGTGCCCGTGACCTTTTGACTGAAAAGGCTTTTATCAATGCTTTAGCCCTAGATATGGCATTGGGCGGCTCCACTAACACAGTTCTGCATCTACCGGCTATTGCCAGGGAGGCAGGGATCACCCTTAACCTGGAGATCATTGATCAGATCAGCAGCAGGGTTCCTCATTTATGTAAACTGAGTCCTGCAGGAAGCGCCCATATTCAGGAATTGGATGCTGCAGGAGGTGTTTCTGCAGTGCTCAAGGAACTTCTGTCCCATGGTTTGATAGAAGGGGATACCTTAACAGCTACAGGGAAGACACTCTCTGAAAATGTAGAGTCCAGTTCCATCAAACTGCCTGAGGTGATCCGTACAGTAGAGAATCCTTACAGCAAGACCGGGGGCTTAGCCATTTTAGAGGGCAACCTGGCGCCAAATGGGGCAGTTGTCAAACAGGCTGCTGTAGATCCCGAGATGTATCAGCATACAGGGCCTGCCCGGGTTTTTGACAGTGAAGAGGAAGCAGTGAAAGCCATTTTAGATAAAAGGATCAGATCTGGGGATGTGATTGTGATCAGATATGAGGGTCCCAAAGGGGGGCCCGGTATGCGGGAAATGCTCACACCTACATCAGCTGTGGCTGGGATGGGGCTTGACCGGGAAGTGGCTCTTATCACAGATGGGCGTTTCTCAGGTGCGACACGGGGGGCATCCATCGGGCATATTTCCCCTGAAGCAGCTGAAGGCGGCCCCATAGCTTTGGTCCGGGAAGGTGACCTGATTAAGATTGATATACCCGGGCGAGAACTGAATATCCTGGTAGATAAGCAGGAGTTGGAGAAGAGGAGGAAAGAGTGGCAGCCTCCTGAGCCCAAGGTCAATCATGGTTACCTTGCCCGCTATGCACAGCTTGTTACATCTGCTAGCGAAGGCGCTGTTTTAAAAAGCGGTGGGAGGTGGAAACCATGAAAATAACTGGAGCTGAGGTTATTATTAAAGCCTTGGAACAGGAAGGTGTGGAAGTTATATTCGGTTATCCGGGAGGAGCGGTTATTCCTATTTATGATAAACTTTATGACTCCTCCATCAAACATGTGTTGGTGCGCCATGAACAGGCTGCAGCCCATGCAGCTGACGGCTACGCCCGGGCTACAGGCAGAACAGGAGTGGTGATCGCCACATCTGGGCCCGGAGCCACCAATTTGGTCACAGGTATTGCCAACGCCTGGATGGACTCTATTCCCATGGTTGTTTTTACAGGGCAGGTTGCACTCGCTGCTATTGGAAGGGATTCTTTCCAGGAGGCTGATATCACCGGGATCACACTCCCTATTGTTAAACACAGCTATCTGGTGAGGGATGTGAACAAACTGGCCTCCACCATTAAGGCCGCATTCCAGCTGGCAAGCACAGGGAGGCGCGGTCCGGTTTTGATCGACATTCCCAAAGACGTACAGACAGCTGAGGTAGAATTTGATTACCCTGAACAGGTATCCTTCCGGGGGTACCGGTTGCCAGCTGAACCCAGTGCCGCTCAGATCTATCAGGCGGTAAAAACCATCGGGTTATCTAGGAGACCTGTTATTTATGCCGGAGGAGGTGTCATCGCCTCTGGAGCTGCGGAAGAGCTCAAGGAGTTTGCAGAAAAGACCCGGATTCCTGTAACCACTACTTTGATGGGAAAAGGGGCTATACCTGAGGATCATCCCTTATCTTTGGGTATGGTGGGAATGCACGGCACTTACTATGCCAATTATGCTGTATCCCACAGTGATCTGCTGATTGCTGTAGGGGCGCGTTTTGACGACCGGGTGACCGGCAGGCTTGACACCTTCGCAACCCAGGCCAAGGTAATCCATATTGATATTGATGCAGCTGAGTTAGGAAAAAATGTCAGGCCTCACCATATTTTGAATGGTGATGCTAAATTGGTACTGCAGGAATTGCTGTCTCGGGTTGAAATACCCCAGACAAAAGAATGGCTGGATCAGATCGCTGTCTGGAAGAAGGAACACCCCCTTTCTTACTGCCAGGATGGGGATAAAATCAAGCCCCAGTATGTCATAGAGCAGCTCAGAAAGCTGGCAGGAGAAAACGCTGTTGTTACTACAGAGGTGGGCCAGAACCAGATGTGGGCAGCCCAGTACTATAAGGTGAGCAAACCCGGCACCTTTATTTCTTCCGGAGGTTTGGGAACCATGGGGTTCGGGCTGCCGGCTGCTGTAGGAGCTCAAATAGGCCGCCCTGATGATTTAGTGATCAGCATTTCCGGAGATGGCAGCTTCCAGATGAACCTACAGGAGCTGGCCACCATTGTCCAGCAGCAGCTGCCGATTAAAATAATCATTCTCAATAATGGTTATCTGGGGATGGTGCGGCAGTGGCAGGAGCTTTTCCACAATAAAAGGTACTCTCAGACCGAACTCATCCCTGTGCCTGATTTTGTCAAACTAGCTGATGCTTACGGAATTGCCGGTTATCGTGTCCAGAGCCCTGAGGAGGTGGGCCCGGTGCTGGAACAGGCCCTCAATCACCCGGGAGCGGTGGTAGTTGATATAGTTATCGACCGTGAAGAAAACGTCTATCCTATGGTTCCCGCGGGAGGAACATTAACAAAGATGATTGGGGGGTAAAACATGAGACATATACTTGCAGTGTTAGTTGAAAACCAACCAGGTGTTTTGACCCGTGTTTCCGGTCTGTTCAGCAGGCGGGGGTACAACATTGAGAGTCTTGCTGTCGGCCAGACCCATGACCCGGAAATCTCCCGCATGACCATTGTTGTTGACGGGGATGACCAGGTGATCGAACAGGTGGTCAAACAGCTGGAAAAGCTTGTGGATGTCATTAATGTGCGGGATATCTCCGAGGCTGAGCATGTTGATCGGGAGTTGGTATTGATCAAGGTCAAAGCTGAACCGACGGTCAGGGGCGAAATCATGCAGATCGTTGATATATTCAGGGCACGTATTGTGGATATCGGACATAATTCGTTGATCATCGAGTGTACAGGTGATGAAGGAAAAATTAAAGCCATTGAAAAATCGCTGAGACCCTTCGGTATATTGGAACTGGTGCGTACCGGCAAAATTGCCATGGTGCGGGGACAGAAATATGAGGAGGAATAAAAAAGAAAAGCTGCAGATGGAGTGAAACGCAGCCGTAAAAAGAGGTGATGGCATGGAAGAGAGGGTTTACATCTTTGATACCACACTCCGGGATGGTGAGCAGACTCCCGGAGTGAGTTTAAATACCGAGGAAAAACTGGGGATCGCCAGGCAGTTGGCCAGACTCAATGTTGATGTGATTGAGGCAGGGTTTCCCATCGCCTCCCCAGGAGATTTTGATGCTGTGCAGACCATCGCCCGGGAGGTAAAGGGACCGGTAATCTGTGCACTTGCTCGCGCTAATAAAAATGATATAGACCGGGCAGCAGAAGCCTTGAAACCGGCAGAACGCCAACGGATCCATACCTTTATCGCCACATCGGATATTCATCTTAAATATAAACTGAAGAAGAGCAGGGAAGAGGTATTAAAGTTGGCGGTAGAAGCGGTAAAATACGCCAAACAGTACACAGATGATGTGGAGTTCTCCGCTGAGGATGCCTCCCGCAGCGACTTCAACTTCCTGTGTGATGTGCTGGAGGCAGCGATTGAGGCAGGAGCAACAGTGATCAATATACCGGATACTGTGGGCTATGCTGTGCCTGCAGAGTTCGGTGAATTTATCAGAGCGATCCGTCAGCGAGTCAAAAAGATCGACCAGGTTGTGTTAAGTGTGCACTGCCACAACGATCTGGGCCTGGCAGTATCCAATTCACTGGCAGCTATACAGGCGGGAGCCAATCAGGTGGAGGTTGCTGTCAACGGATTGGGGGAGAGGGCCGGCAATGCAGCACTAGAAGAGATCGTCATGGCTCTCTACACCAAACAGAATTATTTTAACCGCAAGACCGGGATCAGATATGAGGAGATCTACCGAACCAGCAGAATGGTCAGTTCCTTAGCCGGTGTTCAGATCCAGCCCAATAAAGCAGTGGTAGGCAAAAACGCCTTTCTGCATGAATCCGGGATCCATCAGGATGGCGTATTGAAGGAACGCACTACCTATGAGATCATGAATCCGGAGTTGATCGGTGCCTCCAGGGATAATATCGTTCTGGGCAAACACTCCGGGCGCCATGCCCTCAGGGAGCGGTTGGCAGAGTTGGGTTATAGTCTCAAAGAAGATGAACTGGACAAAGCATTTGCCCGATTTAAAGAGATCGCTGACCGGAAAAAGGAGGTCACTGATCTGGACATAGAGGCCCTGGTGAAAAATGAGATCCGCATCTCAGGGGATCTTTATCAATTGGCCTATCTGCAGTTTTACAGTGGAACAAATATTATTCCCACAGCAACAGTAGGTCTCAAAAGGAATGGGCAGACCTTTGAGGAGGCCGCATGTGGGGACGGCCCGGTGGACGCGGCTTTCCATGCCATTGATAAGATATTGGGAGCACATCATATCGCCTTAGATGAATACAACCTGAGCGCCATCACCGGGGGTAAAGATGCCCTCGGTGAGGTTACAGTGCGGGTGAGGTATGAGGATAAATATTTCATCGGGCGCGGTGTCAGCACAGATGTGGTAGAGGCAAGTGTCAAAGCTTATTTGAATGCGGTGAATATAGTAATCCAAGAAATGGGAGAAGATGCTTTATGAGTATGACCATTACTGAAAAGATCATGGCTGCACATGCCGGGAAGGACCGGGTATCTCCCGGGGAACTGATCAACTGCAGGCTGGATCTGACCCTGGCCAATGATGTCACAGCACCTGTGGCAATCAAGGAATTTTCCAAACTGGGTTTGGATCGTGTTTTTGATACTGACCGGGTGGTTCTGGTCCCTGATCACTTTACACCCAATAAAGACATTAAATCTGCGGAGCAGGCATTATGTGTCAGGGAGTTTGCCAGAAGCTACTCTATTACCAATTACTTTGAAGTGGGGAGAATGGGGATCGAGCACTGTCTGCTGCCAGAACAGGGGTTGGTGCTCCCAGGGGATATAATCATCGGAGCTGATTCCCACACCTGCACTTATGGCGCTCTGGGTGCCTTTGCCACCGGTGTAGGCAGCACAGACCTGGCTGCAGCTATGGCCACAGGTGAGTGCTGGTTCAAGGTGCCGGAGAGCATGAAATTTATCTATCATGGTAAAATGCGTCCCTGGGTAGGGGGGAAGGACCTGATCCTCTATACCATCGGGGATATCGGAGTTGATGGGGCCCTTTACAGAACCATGGAATTTACAGGGGAGGCTATACATGATCTATCAGTAGAGGGCAGGCTGACCATGTGCAACATGGCCATTGAAGCGGGAGCGAAAAATGGGATCATAGCTCCTGATGAAAAGACAAAAGCCTATGTAGAAAAGAGAGCAAAAAGGCCCTACCGTTTCTATTACAGTGACCCCGATGCCGCTTATGTAGAGGTAAAGGAGTATGATGTCAGTCAGATCGAACCCCAGGTGGCTTTCCCCCACCTGCCGGAAAACTCCCGGCCGGTGAGTGAAGCACAGGGAATAGAGCTGGATCAGGTGGTCATCGGTTCCTGCACCAATGGCCGGATCGAGGATCTACGTGTTGCAGCCCAGATACTAAAAGGAAGAAAAGTGAACCCTAGGCTGCGGGTAATTATTATCCCGGGAACACAGGAGATTTACCTGCAGGCACTGCGGGAAGGGCTGTTGGAAGCCTTTGTGGAAGCTGGCGCGATAGTCAGCACACCCACCTGCGGCCCCTGCCTGGGTGGTCATATGGGCATCCTGGCCAAAGGGGAAAAGGCTCTTTCCACCACAAACCGCAACTTTGTGGGACGTATGGGGCACCCGGAGAGCGAGGTTTATCTGTGTGGGCCTGCAGTTGCCGCAGCCTCAGCAGTCACCGGGATGATCACCCATCCAAAGGAGGTGATGGGTGGTGCAAATTAAAGGAAAGGTTTATAAATTCGGTGATGATATCGATACGGACCAGATCATACCTGCCCGCTATTTAAATACCTCTGATCCTGCAGAGCTGGCAGCCCATTGTATGGAGGATGCGGATCCCAGCTTTGCCGGGAGGGTAGAGCCCGGGGCTGTGATAGTGGCAGGGAAAAACTTCGGCTGCGGCTCCTCCCGGGAGCATGCGCCGATAGCTATCAAGGCTGCAGGTGTATCCTGTATCATCGCTCCCACCTTTGCCCGCATCTTTTACCGCAATGCGGTCAATATCGGCCTTCCGATTCTGGAGTGCCCGGAAGCGGCGGAAGCTCTCAAGGAGGGCAATCAAGTAGAGGTGGACCTGGTTAAAGGACTGATCAAAAACTTAACCAGCGGCGGGGAGTATCATGCCGCACCCTTTCCCCCATTTATGCAGGGGATCATTGAACAGGGCGGTCTGATCAATTATGTTCAAGAGAGGATGAAGGATCGTGCCTAGGATTTTGCTATTACCTGGAGATGGAATCGGACAAGAGATCGTGCCTGAAGCTGTGAAAGCCCTTGAAGCTGTAGGGAAGCGTTTTAATAGAAGCTTCCAGTTTCAAGAAGCCCTCATCGGCGGGGCAGCTTATGATGACTGCGGCCACCCCCTGCCTGAAAGCACCTTAAAGCTCTGTCAGGAGAGCGATGCTATTATACTGGGGGCCATCGGGGGCCCCAAGTGGGAACAGCTACCTGTTCATCTGCGTCCCGAAATGGGCGCTTTGCTCCCTTTGCGAAAAGAGCTTGGGCTTTATGCCAACATCAGGCCGGCTGTTCTCTTTCCTGACCTGATAGCTGCCTCACCCTTAAAACCAGAGGTAGTTCAGGGCATGGATCTGGTAGTGGTGAGGGAACTGACCGGTGGGCTTTACTTCGGACCTAAAAAGAGGGAGATAGTGGATGGTGAGGAGCAGGCCACTGATACCCTGGTTTACCGGACCGGGGAAATTGTCCGCATAGGGCGTCTTGCCTTTGAGATGGCCAGGAAGAGAAGAAAAAAATTAACCTCTGTAGATAAGGCCAATGTTCTGGCCAGCAGCCGCCTCTGGAGGGAGGTTATGACCGAACTGGGGCGTGAATACCCGGATGTGGAACTTGAGCACCTATATGTAGACAACTGCTCCATGCAGTTGGTGCGCAAACCAAACCAATTCGATGTGATTGTAACAGAGAACACTTTTGGAGACATTCTGACCGATGAAGCCAGTGTTTTAACGGGTTCCATCGGTATGCTGGCCTCTGCCAGCATCGGTGGCGAGGTTGCCCTCTATGAACCGGCACACGGTTCAGCCCCTGATATTGCCGGACAGCAGAAGGCAAACCCTCTGGCCACTATCCTTTCAGCGGCACTGATGCTGGACATTTCCTTTAATATGCATCAGGAGGCCCGGGCTGTAGAAGACGCAGTTCGAGCTGTTTTGAAAGAAGGTTACCGGACACCGGATCTCATGCATTCCGGAGGAAAAGAGGTTACAACTGCCCAGATGGGTGATCTGGTTGCAGAATATATTCAGAAAGGATGAAGGATGTTGGGGATTTAATCTACATTTATGACACAACATTGAGAGATGGGACTCAGGCTGAGGGCATCAGCCTAACTGTTGAAGACAAATTAAAGATCACCTCTAAGATTGATGAATTGGGCGTTCATTATATCGAAGGGGGTTGGCCGGGGTCAAACCCTAAAGATCTTGAGTATTTTAAAAGGGTAAAAGAACTCCCTTTGAAGCAGGCTAAAATCTCTGCTTTTAGCTCCACCAGGAGGGCAGGTTGCAGGGTAGAGGAGGACACCAACATCAAAGCCCTGCTGGAAGCGGAAACCCCGGTTGTGGCCATCTTCGGCAAAACATGGGATTACCATGTAACCATGGCCTTGAAAACAACCCTGCAGGAAAACATCAATATGATCAAAGACACTGTATGCTATTTAAAGAAGCACGGCAGAGAAGTGATCTATGATGCTGAGCAATTTTTTGACGGCTTTAAGGCAAACCCCGACTATGCTCTGGCAACACTGAAAGCAGCTGCAGAAGCAGGTGCGGACTGGATAGTGCTCTGTGATACAAATGGCGGCTGCCTGCCTGAGGAAATTGAGCGGATCATTAATCGGGTGCAGGAGGAGATCAAAACACCGTTGGGGATTCACGCCCATAATGACGCGGAACTGGCTGTAGCCAATAGCCTTGCTGCTGTCAAATGCGGAGCCCGGCAGGTCCAGGGCTGTATCAACGGTTTTGGGGAACGGTGTGGAAATGCCAATCTCTGCTCTGTGATCCCGAACTTACAGTTGAAGATGGGATTATCCACCATAGGTGATTTATCACTCAAGCGGCTGACTGAGGTATCCCGCTATGTGAGCGAAATCGCCAATATGAACCCTATGAACAATCAGCCCTTTGTGGGTGCCAGTGCTTTTGCCCATAAAGCGGGGATCCATGTTAGTGCCATATTAAAGGATCCTGTGACCTATGAGCATATAAACCCCGAACTGGTAGGAAACAGAAGGCGGGTACTGGTGTCTGAACTGGCAGGAGCAAGCAATATCTTGTTTAAGGCCCGGGAACTCGGATTGGATCTGACCAAAGATAGCGAGTCCACCCGGCGTTTAAGCAGTGAAATAAAGGAACTGGAGCATAAAGGCTATCAGTTTGAAGGTGCAGAGGCCTCTTTGGAACTGCTGCTGCAGAGGAGTGCCGGGCAGAAGGCGGAGTTCTTTACACTGGAGAGCCTGAAAATTCTGGTGGAGAAACGACCTGCCAATGGAAATGGGGAGGAACTCATCAACTCTGAGGCCATGATCAAACTCAGGGTCGGTGATCAGGTGATGCACACAGCAGCAGAGGGGGATGGCCCGGTCAATGCTGTGGACAATGCCCTCAGAAAAGCGCTGGAGGGGTTTTACCCATCCCTGAAAGAGATGCACCTTGTGGATTATAAGGTGCGGGTTTTAGACGGCAAGGATGGTACCAGGGCCAAAGTGCGTGTACTCATCGAATCCGCTGATTCGGAGGGCACCTGGAGTACTGTAGGGCTGTCTGAGAACATCATCGAAGCCAGTTGGCAGGCCCTGACCGACAGCATGAACTACTTTCTTTTAAGGCGGCGGAATAAAAAGACTTAATAAAATAAATTAGCCCGAGGAAAACTCGGGCTTTAACTTTTTACTTTAGGTTTCATGTAGCGGATATTGGGTATTTCGGCTCCAGGTACTTCTAAGTTTTCTTCTTTTTCAATAACAGGGTAGATATTATAAATGGCCAGATCATCTAAGACCCCTCCCATTAGCCGTAGCCCTTCTTCCAGTTTATTGGGGTCACCGATTGCTGTAATGACACAGGGGAAGGTGATTTTTTTCCCATTTACAGTAATAGCCATATTGTTTTCACCGCTCCAGTGAATCTTAGTCCAACTGGTCACCCGGTGTTCGTTGATGGCAATGGCTTCAGCCTGGGCATTCCAGAGTTCATTGATAATATCTATTATATCCAGGTACATGATAGGGGAATTGGCATCGATGGTAATGGTAATCCCTGGCCCCTTGACAGGTATAAGTCCAATGGCAGTTTTTTGTTCCAAAATATCCTGCTGCAGTTCTTTGGTCAGATTTTCCCCTGTAGATACATCGCTACTGACTGTACGCAGTTTCTCATTAAGCACAATCAGTTCCTGTTCCAGCTTAGTTTTTTCTTCATTATTTCTGCTCATCAGCTGCAGCAGGTCATCTGTTGACTGCTGTGAGAGGTCCCTTAAGTATGTCTGCTGGGTGCGGAACTGTACTGTGATCAGCACTCCCAACAGGATAAAAGTAATAAAAACAGGGAGCTTCCAGTTTTCCAATTTATTCATTGTTATCCCCCTTTCTCCTCTTTAATTGCCGTTTCTCAACCATTTTGTCCAGCAGTTCCCTTCTGATGATAGCCAGGTTCTGGAAAAGACGGACACCAAAGGCGATAACAGCAGCCAGATAGAGATCAACACCTAACTGATCTCCCAGATAGGCAAGCAAAGCAGCCATCAGAGTGTTGGCAAAAAAACCGGTCAGCAGGATGGTAGCATTAAATTTTTCTTCAAAAATGGATTTAATCCCGCCGAAGGCCGAGTCAAGTGCTGCTAGTACTGCTATGGATAGGTATTTGGCCAACACTCCAGGTATTGGTATATTGAGAACTGTACCGATAAGCAGGCCTATCAACAGGCCCAGAAACGGTACCCACATCTATTATTCCTCCTTTGGTTGGGCCTGGGTGAATTGGTAACTGCCTTTGTAAGACTCTATTACCAAATTGCTGTGTTTTTCAATGCTCACAGGAAACCCAGCCATCTTTAAAATGTTATACTGACTTCTTTCTGTTTCCAAAACCCTGGTTAGATTATCGGGGTCTCCGATAGCTTTGATGATAAATGGTGGAGCAAGTCGTTCTGCATTCACCTGAATGGTTGTTCCAACACACCTAATATCAGTGGAACTGATGACTCTCTGGTTGTTGATGGAAATTGCTTCTGCGCCAGCTGCCCGCAGTTCATATACAATATAGAGAAGGTGTTTATCATGGATTAAAAAGTCCTCAATTCTTGTCTGTTCAGGGTTTTTTTGAAGTGCCAATTCTTTTCCTTTAGTGTTATCATCCAGATGGACAGTGATGCCCTCTCCCTGTACAGGATATAAACCCGAAAGAACTAGAAGCTTGTCCAATTCATACTGCAGTTTTTCGGTTTCCAGCTTACCCTCTGATAGGTTTTTTTGATATTTGTTCAGGCTTTCTCTTTTTTCATTGATGTTTTTTTTCAACTGCTCCAGCTCTTCTTCCTGTTGCTGGATCATAGTAATCAATCTCTTGTTTTTCTGTTGGGTGGGAGAGTCAGCTTCCCCGTGAATGGCATGGAGAGCCAGCATGAGCATAATTCCTGTTAAAAATAGTACAAATGCCAGTGAAAACTGCCAGTTCTTAAAAAATCTCATTAGAATTACCCCCTTTCGTCATCTTGAGGGTCTGTCATACACTTCGTTAACCGGTGCCGTTTTCCTGCTGGAATTTTTTATAAAATTGCTCCGAAATGCTTATCGCGCCCATCAGTGAATGCACCCGTTAATTACATAGGTTTGTCCTATATAGGACAATCAAAACAAAACCGGTTATAAAGATTGACCAGTGCTAGGCTCCGGTGAACTATTAGTATGGATGACAATGGATTATTAATTTATTATTATTAATCATATACCTTTTGTTCTGATTTGTCAGTATTATACGGCTTTGCCTGATGATTTTATTTGTCAGAGGGCAGCTATGTAGTGTATATTTAAGTAGGCTTTTAAACAATGGAAAACCGGGTGAAAGAAGGATGTCCAGATTCCTGGCTTATTTCAACTACTTAGACCTGCGCACATTTATTGATATACTTATTGTTGCTTTTGTGATTTATAAGCTGCTGCTGTTGATCAAAGGAACAAGGGCTGTCCAACTCCTGAAGGGGTTGGCAGTGCTCTTGATTGCCTCTGCGGTGAGCGCACAGTTTCACCTCTCCACCATCAGCTGGCTGCTGGGCAAAACATGGACTGCACTTGCTGTAGCGCTGCCTGTTGTTTTTCAGCCGGAGCTGAGGCGAGCCCTGGAGCAGTTGGGGAGGGGCAGCCTCTTTGGGAGGCGTTCTCTGCTGGCAGAGGAGGAGATCAAACGTGTGGCCAACAGCGTAGCATTGGCGGCAGAGAACCTTTCCCAGCGGCGGGTGGGGGCACTGCTTGTTTTTACCCGGGAAACAGGGCTTTTAGAATATGTGGAGAGTGGAGTTAAGCTGGATGCCCTGGTCTCTGAAGAAGCGATTATCAATATTTTTGAGCCAAACACCCCTCTCCATGATGGTGCGATCATCATCAGTGAGAACCGGATTTTGGCTGCTGCCTGTTATCTCCCTTTGACTGAAAATCCATTTTTAAGTCGCGACGTAGGAACTAGGCACCGGGCTGCCATAGGCATAACCGAACAGAGTGATGCTGTTGCTGTGGTAGTTTCTGAAGAAACCGGGATTATTTCTCTGGCTAAAAACGGCAAGTTGGTGCGCGGTTTGAAAAGGGGTGAACTTGAAAAGAAACTGGGTTACTTGCTTGGACCAGTTAAGGAAGAGGAAAGACATGAAAGACATGAAAGACAGTAGGCTTTACAAATGGTTCAACCGCAACAATATCGGTTACAAACTGCTGGCAATATTGGTGGCATTTATGCTCTGGTACTATGTAGCAGGACAGCGTGACCCCATTATCGAACGGAACTTTACATTACAGGCAGTACCCCGGGGGCTTTCCTCTGAGCAGGTATTGATCACATCACTTCCTGAGGTCAAGGTTACAGTAAGGGGTCTGCAGAGCATTGTGCGTAATGTCAAGGACAGCGACTTAAGAGTCTATGTTGAGATAGAGGAGGGGGCTGTGGGAGAAAAACTCCTTCCTGTTAAGGTAGAAGCTCCCTTTGGTGTTCAGGTTGTAAAATGCGATCCTGAACAGATCAAGGTGGACATCGATAGGGTGGCAGAGAAAAGTGTTCCTGTGCGTGTCCTAGTACGTGGGGAAACAGCGGCAGGGTTTACTTACCAGGATCCTGAAGTTGATCCAAATGAGGTCACAGTTAAAGGCCCCAGCCGCTTTGTTGCTGAGGTACAGGATGTGCAGGCGATATTGGAGTTGAATAATGCCAGCAGCAGTATCAGCCGGCAGGTTAAAGTGCAGTTGCCTAGTAACCTTCATGACAAAGTAACTGTAGAGCCGGGCTCTGTTAAGGTCAATCTGACTGTGGTGACCAGCGGGCCCATCAAATATTTGACAGTGGTTGCACCACTGCAGGGTAATCCTGCTGAAGGATATACTGTAAAAAGCCAACAACTGGAACCCAACAGACTCCAGGTAACCGGATCTGCAGGACTTCTCTCCAGTATCAGCGAACTGCGTACTAAACCAATTGATATAACCGGTGCAAAAGGGAATATCAGCAGGGAAGTGGAAGTGATACTGCCAGAGGGGGTTATCCCTTTGGCGCAAAGAACAGTAAAGGTCACTGTTGTGATCGAACCCCTGCCTGCAGAGGAAGAGGAACCACCGGATCAAAATCATAATGAGCAATTACCAGGTTGATAGAATAGTGATATAATACATGGGTGTTATTAAACCGATGTGTAGTGAGAGGAGGATGCTGAAAGGGATGGCTAAACTTTTCGGTACAGATGGGGTACGGGGTGTTGCTAACAAGGAATTAACTCCGGACCTGGCGTTTAAGCTGGGCAGGGCCGGTGCTTTTGTTCTTTCCCGGCAGGGAAAACGTCCCAAAATAGCTATCGGCAAGGACACCAGGATCTCCGGCGATATGCTGGAGGCAGCTTTAACTGCTGGTATTTTGTCTGTGGGCGGAGACTGCCTGCGGATGGGAGTTGTTCCCACACCCGGCCTGGCTTACTTGACCAGAACATACGGCTGCTGTGCTGGGATCGTTATTTCTGCCTCCCATAATCCGGTAGCAGATAACGGTATCAAGTTTTTTGCCGGTGACGGTTTCAAACTGCCTGATGCCGTAGAGGAAGAGATCGAAAACTATGTATTAAATGATTATGATTTTCCCGCTCCCACAGGAGCAGATGTGGGCCGTATCTACGATGAGGCAGCAGCCTCTGAGCAGTATCTCCGTTTTCTGAAAGAGGAACTATATGTGGATTTAAGCGGCCTGAAGATCGTGCTGGACTGTGCCAATGGCGCCGCCTCCAGAATTGCGCCCCAACTTTTTAAGGAACTGGGGGCATCTATAACAGTGCTGCACGGTGAACCTGATGGAGTCAATATCAATGATAACTGCGGGTCCACCCACCCTGAGTCACTGATGCGGGAGGTAGTTGCCCAGGGAGCAGACCTAGGGTTGGCCTTTGATGGTGATGCCGACCGTTTGCTGGCTGTTGATGAACAGGGGAATCTGATAGATGGGGACCAGATCATGGTGATCTGCGGCCTTAACCGCAAACGCAAAGGCACACTGGATAAAAACAAGGTCACTGTTACAGTGATGAGCAACCTGGGACTGAAAGAGGCATTCCAAAAGGAAGGGATAACAGTAGCGGAGACAAAAGTGGGCGACCGCTACATCATGGAGGAGATGCGCCAGAACGGCGGTATACTGGGTGGAGAGCAGTCCGGCCATATCATTTTTCTGGACCGTTCCACAACAGGTGATGGTTTGATTACAGCTCTGGAACTTCTGCGGGTGGTTCAGGAGACAGGAGAGCCCTTGTCCTGTTTGGGTGCCCAGATGAGGCGTTTCCCCCAGCTTTTGGTCAATGTAAGAGTAAAAAACAAAGAAGCGCTAAAGACCAATGAACTGGTCCAGGAGGCCATCAAAAAAGCTGAAGAAAGCCTTCAGGGACAGGGAAGAATTTTAGTGCGCCCCTCAGGAACAGAACCATTGATCCGCGTGATGGGGGAGGCGCTGGATGAGACCAAACTCAAGGAGGTGGTCAATGAACTGTCAGAGTTTATAAAAAATGAGCTTGCTTAATTAAAACTAAACTGTTTCCCACGTAAAAAAACTCTTAAAGGGATAAAATCCTTAGCGCCTGAACCAGTTTTACAGCTGGTTGACGAGGAAGGGGTTAATCGAAGATTCGGCGGATGCCCCTCGGTGTGCCACCACCGTAAGGATACCCTCAAAAGCGGAGAGCAATTTCCGTCACAAAGGGGTATTCAGTGGCAAACCGCGTGGGAGAACAAAAGGAGGAACTGTTAATTTGAGCGGTATTGTTGGATACATTGGCAACAGAAACGCGGTTTCCGTTATTTTTGAAGGTTTGAAAACACTGGAATACCACGGTTATGATTCAGTGGGTTATGCTTTTTTAAATGAAGGTTCTCTTAAGTTATATAAAAAGGCGGCCGAGATAGCAGATCTGGAGAAGGAAATTGAACAAGGCTGCCATTCTCGGGTCGGGGTCGGCCACATCCGTTTGGCCACCCACGGTTCACCTGTTGACAGCAATGCACATCCCCACTGTGACTGCACAGGGAAGTTTGCGGTAGTGCACAATGGGATCATCGAGAATTTCCATGAACTGCGCAGCCAGTTGGAAAAGAAAGGGCACCGCTTCAGCTCTGAAACAGACACAGAGGTGATCCCTCACCTGATAGAGGAGGCTTACCAAGGAGACCTGTTATCTGCTCTGCGTAAAGCACTGGAGCAGGTGCGGGGTTCCTATGCTCTTGTGGTGATCAGCGAAGATCAGCCGAACCAGCTGCTGGCAGCCCGCAAAAACAACCCGGTTATAGTTGGACTTGGGGAAGGGGAAAACTTCCTGGCATCGGGTATCCCGGCCATCCTTCCCTTTACCAGGGATGTTTACTTTATCGATGATGGAGAAGTGGTAGAGGTAACCAGAGACAGTGTGCGGGTATTTGATAAGGAAGGCAACCCTGTGGAAAAGGAAGCCTTCCATGTGGACTGGGATGTGAGCGCTGCAGAGCGGGGCGGCTACCCCCACTTTATGCTCAAAGAGATCCACGAACAACCCCAGGCGCTGCGGAACACCATGGGGAGCCGGATTACCCCTGCTGGGGATGATATTATAATCAGTGACCTCAAACTGACTCCGGAGGAAATCCGGGGTATTGCCAAAATAGTGATCACCGCCTGCGGAACATCCTACCATGCAGGTTTGGTAGGTAAACACCTGATAGAAAAGTGGGCGAAGATTCCGGTTGAAGTGGAACTTGCCTCAGAATTCAGGTACCGGGATCCGCTGGTCTGTCCAGACACTCTGGTTATCGTGATCAGCCAATCCGGTGAGACATCAGATACATTAGCTGCTCTTAAGGAAGCCCGGGATAAGGGATGCAGAATACTGGCTATCACCAATGTGGTGGGGAGCACCATTACCAGGGAATCTGATGAGGTTATCTACACCTGGGCCGGACAGGAGATTGCCATTGCCTCCACCAAGGCTTATACAGCTCAGGTTCTAGTGATGTATCTGCTGGCTATGCTCTTTGCCAGAGAGAGAAAAACAATGGCCAGTGAAGAGCTTAAGGGGATCATAGCAACTCTGCAGCAGGTTCCCGGCTGGATCGAGGAAATACTGGAGCAGGAAGAAGCCATTAAAGAGATCGCCGCATACTACCATACCTGTGAGAACATGTTTTACCTGGGGCGCGGTCTGGACTGGGCGGTTGCTTTAGAAGGGGCACTCAAGCTGAAAGAGACCTCTTATATACATGCAGAAGCCTATGCAGCAGGGGAACTGAAGCACGGACCCCTTGCCCTGATCACAGAAGAAGTGCCTGTACTTACCCTGGCCACCCAGGAGGACCTCCTGGAGAAGACGGTCAGCAATATTAACGGTGTCAAAGCACGGCAGGGAGCGGTGATCGGTGTAACATTGGGGCAGTGCGAACTGGTTGATAAAGCCTGTGACCACATCATCAGGCTGCCTGCTGCTCCCTCATTTGTCAGCCCGCTCTTGTCAGTGGTTGCCCTGCAGCTCTTTGCCTACTACATGTC
>JGI24713J26584_10000740_pt1 | contig 24505 bp, 25 predicted proteins | sample BioPla4DNA1_FD_26584 | JGI IMG/M metagenome (IMG submission 26584) | reverse complement strand
AGATGCCCCAGGCATGAATGCAGCCGTACGAGCCGTGGTGCGGCGTGGCTTGTCGGCGGGGCTGGAGGTTTACGGCATCCGCAGAGGCTACGAAGGGCTGCTTAACGGTGAAGCCTTCCCGATGGATCTGGGCTCTGTGGCTGACATAATCCATCGGGGAGGTACCATTCTCCATACTGCAAGGTCTGAACGGTTCAGACAAGCCGAGTACCAGGACCAAGCTGCTGCCTGGGTCAAAGCACAGGGATTGGACGGATTGGTGGTTATAGGCGGGGAAGGCACCTTCAAAGGTATGGCCGAGCTCTGCAAACGGGGCGTCAGGGCGGTAGCCGTACCCGCCACCATTGATAACGATATCCCCCATACAGATTATTCCATCGGCTTCGATACCGCGGTGAACACAGGGGTGGAAGCGGTCAACCGGCTCAGGGATACGGCCACTTCCCATGAACGCATTTTCGTGGTGGAAACCATGGGGCGCAACAGCGGGCAGCTGGCACTGGCCGTAGGGCTCGCCGGAGGCGCCGAGAGCATACTCATCCCCGAATTGCCCATCGACATGAAAAAGGTATGTGCCAAGCTGGAACGAGGGATAGCCAGGGGGAAAGTGCACAGCATCATCGTTGTGGCTGAAGGCGCCGCAAAAGGTTTCAAGGTGGCCGAGGAAATAGAGAAGTGCATGGGGACGGAGATAAGGGTTACCGTGCTTGGCCACGTCCAAAGGGGCGGTACGCCCACGGCGTTCGATAGGCTGCTTGCCTCGAGGATGGGCGCCAAGGCCGTTGATGCTCTGCGCGAAGGATATTCCAACGTTATGGTTGGGATTTCGGGAACGGAGCTTAAGTTAGTACCCCTGGATCAGGTAATAGGCGCGGAGAAACCAATCGATATGGAAGTTTATACCTTGGCTGAAGATTTGGCCAAGTGACAAAACCCATGACCTGAATCCGGGCCGAACCCATGGCCTCCGTAACCTAGGAGGAAAAGGGCGATTAGCCGGCTATTGCAATAGGTTTGGCCCGGAACAGTATAGATCATACTGTGGTCTGCTGGATTCCCTTGAAACGAAAGGTGGGTTAACACATGGCCCTAAGGAGGCGCCACACCAAGATTGTGTGTACCGTCGGCCCGGCTTGTGGCGATCAGGAAACCTTGTTCCAGATGATAAGGGCCGGGATGGACGTTGCCAGGTTCAACTTCTCCCACGGAACCCATGAGGAGCACGGGGCCCGGATGGAAAACTTAAGGTGGGCGGCAAGACGGGCGGGAAAGCGAATCGGCATAATGCTTGATACCAGGGGTCCTGAGATACGATTGGGCGAGTTCCAGGACGGCAAGGCTTATCTGGAAGAGGGCAGCCGCTTCGTACTTACCGCCGAGAAGATCTTAGGGAATTCCAAGCAGGCATCTGTGTCGTTTCCCAAGCTTTCAGAGATTGTGTCACCCGGAACTCTGATCTTGCTTGATGACGGCAATATTCAGCTAGAGGCCCTGGAAGCCGGCGACGGAGTAATAGTTACCAGGGTACTTAACAGCGGGTGGATCTCAGACCGCAAAAAGGTCGCGGTCCCTGGGTCGAGGATCGAAGGCCTGCCTGCAGTCAGCGAAAAGGATAAGGCTGATATCAGGTTCGGCGTGGAACACGGCATTGACTTTGTTGCCGCGTCGTTTATCCGGTCAGCCGACGATGTGCTGGATGTCAGGCGTGTGCTTGAGGAGCTGGGTTCCAAGGCCCAGATCATCGCCAAGGTGGAATCGGTTGCAGGGGTAAACGCCCTTGAAGAGATCCTCAAAGCTGCAGACGGGCTTATGGTGGCCAGGGGGGACTTGGGTGTGGAGTACCCGCCTGAGGAGATCCCCGGATTGCAGAAAAAGATGATAAATCTTGCGAACAGGCTTGGAAAACCCGTTATCACTGCTACCCAGATGCTGGAATCAATGATCGAGAACCCAAGGGCAACCAGGGCGGAAGCCTCTGACGTGGCAAATGCCATATTGGACGGAACCGACGCGGTGATGCTGTCAGGCGAAACTGCTTCGGGCAAATATCCGGTGGAAGCCGTTAAGTTCATGGCCAAAGTTGCACTTGAGGCTGAGAAGTTGCTTGATACAGAGGCTTTCATGAGCAAGTATAGCGGTACGATCGCCAACGTCACCGAGGCGGTGAGCCGTTCGGCGGTGGAGTGTGCCATTGCCCTGGGTGCTTCTGCCATAATAACTCCTACAGAATCAGGTTATACCGCAAGGATGGTGGCGCGTTTCAGGCCAAGAATCCCGGTGTTTGCAGTCACCCCGCATGAAGAAACCTGCGGGTGGCTCACCTGTGTGTGGGGGGTGGAGACGGTCATGGGACCGAAGATGCCCGAACACTTCCTAGGACCGGAGGACACAAGTGATGCCAAAGAGGTCCGGGATGCCGAGCGTCACGGCACGGCCGAAGAATCGGTGCAAAGCAAAGATGCCGGGCTCTCTGGGGCTCAAGCCGGCCACGGGCAGACCGGCGATGTATCTGATATGGCTATTAACGTACTCAGGGAAAAAGGTTTGATAGAAGACGGGGCGCTTTGCGTAGTTACCAAAGGGGTGCCGCAAGGCGTTTCGGGCACCACCAACGTGATGGAAATAAGGACTGTAGGGGATGTGCTGCTCAAAGGCTCGGGTATCGGGCAGATGGCGGTGTCGGGCAAAGTGGTTGTGGCCGAGACGGGCGAAGAAGCCGTGTCCAAAGCTTTCCCCGGCTGCATTTTGGTGGCCCGGGCTACAGACAAGGCGTTTGTCCCGGCTTTGAGGAAGGCGGCTGCCTTGATCATGGAACAGGGCGGGCTTACATCTGACGGGGCGATTGCAGCATTGCACCTCAACATCCCTGCAGTGGTGGGCGCGGTTAACGCAACCAAGCTCCTCAAAAACGGGGACATAGTGACTGTAGATGGGGCGAGAGGAGTGGTTTACCGGGGAGTGGCACGGGTAAGGTAGCTCTGTATTGACATAAACAGGGGTCGTCCATATATAGTTGTATGTGGAGTTTTTGGCAGGAAGCGATGAAGGGGAGTAACTTCCCGCCGGCAAGTATGTGTTCAGCGTACAGCATTCAGGCGGGTGGCCCTTGCCGTCAGCACGGCGAAAGCCCGGCAGGCCTTCAAAAGTGAGACCTTCGTCCTGGATGAGACGGGATGAGGGTTTTTTATTTTCCCATCCCGGAAAGCTCAAGGGAGGGGCTTTAATTGGACGGTTTGCTTTACGGGCTGCTTGCCATGACATGGCAGCAAGCGGTAATGATCGGTATTGGTTTTGTGCTAATCTATCTGGCTATTGCCAAGGAATACGAACCGGTGCTGCTCTTGCCCATCGGGTTTGGCGCTATTCTCACCAACATCCCCGGTTCGTCGGCGGTTGGCCCCGGCGGTTTCCTTACCATCCTTTATGACGCGGGGATTATTACCGAACTGTTTCCTATTTTGATCTTCATCGGCGTGGGGGCGATGATCGACTTCACACCGCTTTTGCAGCAGCCTGCTATGTTGTTTTTCGGAGCGGCGGCCCAGCTTGGCATTTTCCTCACAATGGCTATGGCAGGGCTGGCAGGATTCAGCCTCAAGGAAGCGGCGGCTATCGGTATCATCGGTGCCGCAGACGGGCCTACTTCGATTTACGTGGCGACCAAGTTTGCCCGCCACCTGTTAGGCCCCATATCTGTGGCGGCGTATTCATATATGGCGCTGGTGCCCATTATCCAGCCTCCTGTGATCAGGGCACTTACAACTCCGGAAGAACGCAAGATAAGGATGCCTGTAGTTCCTGCCAGAGAGGTGTCTAAGACCACCAGGATACTGTTTCCCATAGTAATCACGCTTATTGCCGGCTTGGTCGCACCTATAAGCCTTGCGCTTGTGGGTTCGCTTATGTTCGGCAATCTCATCAGGGAATGCGGGGTGCTGGAAAGGCTTTCGAAGGCAGCCCAGAACGAACTTACCAACTTGGTGTCCTTGCTCTTGGGGATCACCATCGGGTCAACCATGGTTGCGTCTGAATTCTTGCAGCCCAGGACACTCCTTATCATCGGCATGGGGCTCTTGGCGTTTGTGTTCGATACTGCAGGCGGCGTGATTTTCGCCAAGATTCTCAACTTGTTCTTGAAAAACAAGATTAACCCGATGGTCGGCGCGTGCGGGATATCGGCATTCCCTATGTCTGCCCGTGTGGTGCAGAGGATTGCCCAGCAGGAAGACCCAGGCAACTTTGTGCTGATGCAAGCGGTAGGTGCAAACGTCGCAGGCCAGATCGCTTCGGTGATAGCCGGCGCGCTTATACTCGCCTTGGTGAAGTAAGGCACTGATTCTGCGTAAAGCGAAGTAAAGCGAATAAGCTTGCTGTATTCGCAATGTTTTCGCATGTTAGGGAGGGTGTCAAGTGGAGGTACTGCGGGAAACACTGCGCATTACCGGTGTGTCTATGACGATCATCTTTGTCATGATGGCCGGCTTGTACGTGGTAATACGGATACTCATGAATGGAACACAAAAGCCCAAAGAGTGATTCCGAAAGCCTGGCTTGGAAGTACACTGGAACCGGACGGTGTGGCGGGAAAACTACCTGGTTTGTGTTGGCGGTTTGCGGATGCCGCACACAGGCGCCGGAGGAGCGACAAGGAATAGCGCACCGATGAAGAGAACATCAATGAAGAGCACACCAATGAAGAGAACACCAATGAACAGCACTTTGACGGAGAGAGCAGGGCAAAGGGTGACTTCATGTGTTGCGGGACCTTGTAATGGGTAACCAAAAGATGGTTGTGGCAATCCTGCTTATTCTGGCTTTGCCTATTGTAGATCTGGTGCTTTTGTTCCGCGTCGGAAAGTACATAGGATTCTGGCGGACCCTTGGGCTGGTATTCGGCACGGCCCTCTTGGGCGTGGCACTTTTGGCAGTCCAGGGATTTGGGGTGTACAGAAAGGCATTAAACGAGCTGGGGGCAGGGCGAATTCCCAAGAATCAGGTCATCGACGGCCTGCTTATTGTAATAGGAGCTGTGCTCATTTTGCTGCCCGGGCCCATGGCGGATGTTGCAGGATTTGTACTGCTGTTCCCCCTTACCAGATGGCCCGTAAGAGGCGCGGTGTTGCGGTGGATAGAGCAGTATATTTACATAAATATATAAAGAACTTGCCGCCTATTGTGTACAATCCTTGGTTTTTGCTCTCGACGCAGACAGAAGGACACTCTGGCTGGGACTTCACAAAGGACTTTTTGGCATCAGGTTAACGTTTGATCTGTTCAGCTGCAAAATGGCTCCCAGCATTGGAGGGATCTTTCTGGTATCAGGTTAACGCTTGATTTGGCCGGTTCTGGTAGCCAGTGACGGAGGAACCATGTCTTTATGGTGAAACACCTGCAACATGAACCTGGCACGTGATGCGCCCACGTAGAGGTCTGCGTCAGTGCACGTGCGCTTGCCGGCTTTCAGCCCTATCAGGAACACAATGTCCGATTCCAAGCCCTTAAATGAGCGGATTGTGGCAAACCTTACTGCATTGGCCGGTTGATCCTGAGGGCTTTGGGAGACTTCACCAAAGACCGCAAGGGGCCATGAACCTACGGTTTTGCATCCTGCGTTTTGCATCCTGCGAGGCAACTGTTTTCCAGGCGGTTGGGAGACAGAATAAGGATCCGCTCTGGCCTGATGCCCTGGCTTACCAACCTTCCGATTTCCCGTTCAATCATCCGTTTCTCCTCTTGAGGGGATCCCCATGGGTGATATATCACCGGAATGCCTCCGCGGAGCCGGCCGCGCCGAAGAATACCTTCTTTTTGTCCAACTCCGTCTCTTCGAGGATCCGGGCCTGTTCTTCAGTGAGCACTTTTGTGGCTGCGCTGTGGAACATCTGGATTTGGTCTTCCAGCAGCGCAAACACCTTAAACGAGGGTCCGAGCACTTTGTCTATCAGAAATTGGATAGCCTGCGGGTTAGGTGTTATGTGTTTGGGGAAGAGCGCCCGGATGTGTGTATCAAGATCTTGGAGGTGGTCGTACAGGAAAATGCTTTCCGGTTCAACGTGGTCGGGCAGGTCTCCTGTGATCTTCTTGGTTTCCGGGAAACACAAAGCGAATCTGATGTGTGCAGAGGGAACCTGCTTTCATCCGACTTTTGTTTGTACCGTTCCAGGATGGCCCACATTGCCCTTTGTGCCTGTTCCACCGGGTCTTTGGCCATTGGTTCTGTATGGTGCTCACTGCGGCGGGCGCCTGAAGGTGCGGGTTTGAACTCGTGCCACCGGCCGTTGGCGTACATAATGTTTCCTTGCTTGACCTCGAATACCACATAGCCTAGTTCCGGATGGACCACCACGAAATCGGCCTCGCCGATAGCCTGAAAATCCTCACGACCGTGCGGGACTTCCAACCGGTACTTGTAGCTGTAGAACACGGTGTACTCATCCGGAAGATCCCTGCATGCCAAGTAAAACATGCGTTCACCGTCGTTTTGTATCATCTGTGCCGGCAGATCCGGGACCATTTTCGCCATGGAAACACCTCCGCCGGTAACAGGTCCTTACCAAGACCTAGTGTGGTAGTTCAACCTTGCCATGGAGAAACCTCGGTGAGTATCTGGTAGTCTCTTTCTACCATTTGAAGATAAATCCTGCTTGGGGTAATAGGGAGGGAGTTGGCTTGTTGTTGCACCCGAATGCCGAGGGGTATCGTCCATATTAGCTGGAAAAGTCTTTCCCCTTAAACCGACCACGAAATCAGAGACTTCCATGCTGTTGATGGCGGTTACGATGTGGCCAGGACGGATGTCATATAGGTACTCGAGGTCTATAGATACTCAGTAGAGCGGGAGGCTATCACTTGCATAAAGGATGAATCCGGAGGACCTGGCGTCGTTACGATGGATGCCCGCGGATTTGGAGATAGTGGCAGCTTTGAAACTGACTAGCTCCTAGTCGTACCTGGTCTAAGACTTGCCATTTGCCAGCGGAAACTGGTTCAGATTTGACCAGTCAGGTTTCCTGGCGGGCTCAACTGGTTTGAGATCGTCCAGTTCTTGACCGAAGGTGGTTAGGAATCAACCAGTTGCAATTGTATGGCGGTTTGGAATTAACCATCCCGCCCCTTAGCCAGGAGGAGCTGGTTAGGAATTGACCAGTCTAAGACTGCACCTGGTCCCGCATTTGCCAGCTCCTGAAGCAATCTGGTTCGGAAATGACCACTGTTGGCTCTTGGCGGCTCAAGCTGGTTTCGAATTGACCAGTCACGAGTGCTGCCTGGCCGGCATTTGACCACCTCGGACCAGAACCTGGTCAAGAACCAACCAGTCTACGGTGTTGCTGTCCGAGACTGGTTCAGAATTGTCCAATTGTGGGTCGCAGCTGGTCTGTAGTTGGCCTTGTGCGGCTTTCAACTGGTTCAGAATCGACCACTTAGGCTTTTTCGGTATGGGGACTGGTCTAGAATTATCCATACCCGAATCATACCTGGTCCTAACCTGACCACTAATGGTCGAAGTCTGGTGAGAAATCAGCCACTTTGGCTTTCTGCGGATAGAGGTTGGTTTCAAACCGCGCAATTCCATGTTTGACCTGGTCTGGCATTGACCACCTCCGCCTAGACAATGGCTCATATTCAACCATGGTGTCTTATTATAGGCTCAGAGATGGCCGGTTTCCCACTTTGTTGCCGGTTGCGTCTTGTTTGCCGGGCTATGGTTCTTTTGATGTTTGCAGCATACTCCTGGCAGAGGCTTTCCAATGACCGTACACGGGGGCCATTTGGATCAACATATCTTAGGGGGATACCAGGCGGGATTTTGGCCAGCATACCTTTGTAATTCAAGTCCTCTTCGGTAACAATCATCAGTTCAACACCATGTTTTTTGCTGAGGCTTACCTTTATAAGATCCCGCATTTGAAGTCTGCGGAGCGCTTCATCATCAGGAAATATATCTGTTGTTCTGAAGTGTTGTTGGCCCTGAAATTCCCAGGCCACATTGTACGGTTCGGGCAAGTAGCAATCATACTCCATATATTCACCCGTTTCAGGATTTTGTAAGAACCATGGCCGCGCGTTTTCCAGTATTTCAGGTACATCAAGTAAGATTTTGAGCCACTCATGCATATGGGTTTGCCCGACCCGTGCTACATATCTGATTTGTTCCTTGTACAATTCAGCAATTTGCACTTGGTATTCATCGGATATGGTAGGATACATTGCCTTCTTGGATCCCTGGGTGAGGACCACAATCCAGCCGCTATCAGCGAGTCTCTTGCTTTGAATGCGAACGGTACTTCTCGCCTGACCTGTCATTTTGCTCAATTCACTAATGGAGCAGCCTGGGTGGAGCAGAAGATGGATATACAGAGCAAGATCTGCAAGATGGAGGGATTCTTCTTGGAGCAAACCCGTAGGTACCTGTAAGAACAATTTTTCGGTATTTGTCAAAATTCAACTCACCCCTTCATAGTTTGCCATATTCTACCATATAAATCCAAGAAGTGACAACTGAAAACGTCAAGAACGAACTGGCTTCATTGTGGAATCGATATGGAGCAGGGAGAATGTGAAGACACATGAGGCCAGAGGCAACAGCGAGCACACCGTAAAGCGGGTTAAGAGCATCAAGAGACCCGGGCAGGGCACATCGGAGGCTAGGACAGAATTGTGGTAACAGCCATGGGTTAATAGTATATGAAGGCCCGGGTATATCCGGGCCTTCTACATCATATCTCTTGTAAGAAACTCAAGCCCTAGGGCTCTATCCAAAACAGGTTAAGACAGGCTAAACGAACTTCAGCCAGCAAATGATAGCCACCGTCTCCGTGTCTGGGGTGCCTCAGAGCTTCCTGCTAATCCAGCTCAAGCAGTTTGCTCCTCGCTGCACGGGACCGGTCCCAGAGCCTCGTGCTAATCCAGCTCAAGCAGCCGGTAGATAATCACCGCGGCTTCGCGCCTGGTGGCGCCGTTTCCCGGCAGGAAAGTGCCATCAGGATAACCTCTGAGCACGCCCCACTCTACGGCCTTAACTACATAACCCCTGTATGTCGGAGGAATGCTTTCGTAATCGTCAAATCCAGGCAACGCGCCGGCATTCTGAACAGCCTCATTTTCAAGGCCCAGCGCACGAGCTGCCATCACGCACACTTCCATGCGTGTGATGGGGGTATCAGGCCCGAACCCGTCGGGATACTCTTCCGGCCGGATGATTCCCAGGCCCATTGCAGTGTGGATATACGGTTCTGCCCAATGGCCGTCCTCCGGAAGCAAGACCATGTCCCTTCCCATAATGTCTTGCTTAGAGAACGAATCTGATGTCTCAAAGGCTGCCTCTATGGCCAGATCCTGAGCTTTAAGAGGTTCAATACCGCATGCCCGAAGCAGCAATGTTACGAACTCAGCCCTGGTGAGGGAGCCTTCAGGGTCGAACATATCGGCGCTTTTGCCCTGTATAATCTGTCTTTCGTATAGGCTAAGAATGTGCGGGTCGCCCCAGGGGTGTTCGCCGGTGACGTCCTTGAAGGGATTGTGTTCCGGCATCTCCGGGTCAGGATTTTGATGTTCTTTGTCTGCCTTAAGCCCGGTGATGCAGAACATGGCAGACATGTTACCGGCCGAAGTCTCAAGGTTTACAACGTATAGTCCGGGTTCTACAGGATTACCTTCATCATCGGTCTGGTCCCAGGCCCAGGTCTGGGTTTCGCCGGGGCCCAAGTCTACAATAATCATAATCGAGATAGGGGAGAACACCACGGTACCGTCAGGCCTGGATATTTCCCATGGAGCTCCGCGTGAGAGTGTTATGCTCGAGCCGAGCCCGTTGGTGAACGAGAACCCAACAGGTTCCCCCTGACGGTAGATCGACTTGCTGGTTCGGAAGAAGGTTCCTGCCTCAGCATCCCACACGGTGATGGGGTGGAATGCCTGGTTGAAACCTGGCTGCTTAACGGTAAGATAGAAGTCGCCGGCGTCAGAAACAGCTACGGCCAGTTTTCCGTCTGCATCGGTCGTGCCTATCACTTGCGGCTGGATAGCTTTAGATTCTTCGTCCGTCCCGGTACCGGTGTAATACGGCTGATACCTCGGGACGAGATACACTTCTGCCCCTTCTATGGGACGGGATTGATCTTGGTCGATGACGTGCATGACTTCCACGACGAACTCTTCGCCGGTTTTGACTATCTCTGGTGCCGATATGGCCATTTGCGTAGGTGCTGGGTGGCTCATGTGCGACGAAGCTGCTGCCCCCAACCCTGATGTGCTGTAAAGGACGATGCTCAAGGCTAATGCTAGGCAGATGGCCACGTTAGATGTCCTTTTCATGGCAAATTAACCTCCGTTCTCACATTGTGGGTCTGCCACAGGCGCCTTTGCTTCTCCATGCCGCGGCACTATGTTTGTTTTGTCTTACTTCTGTTCAAGAAATGTTGCGCCTGGCAAGTCTATAGACCTTCGCAGAATTCTGTTTGTTCCAATGAAAGATGGATTTGCAGAAGTGGAGCCATGTTTCCTCAAATACTTGAAGTATAATGGATTTGACTTGAAACAGATGGCAGAGCAGAGATGCCGGAGGCAAACGGAGGGGTACTAATGGATAAAGAGCGGTCACAGCAACAACAGCCACAGCGCGAGTACTGGCACGGAAAGGCGTTTGCGTTTTTCACCAACAAAGAGTGCGAGTTTTTCCCTTGTCATACAGGGATTGATCCAGAAGAGTTCAATTGCCTGTTTTGCTACTGTCCGCTATATGCCCTCGGGGATAAATGCGGCGGAAGGTTTACCTATGTGAACGATATCAAGGATTGCAGCAACTGCGTTGTTCCCCACAGGAGAGACAATTATGGATATATCACCGGGCGTTTCAATGAAATAGTGGAGGCGATGAAAAGGATAAGGCAGGCAGATTCGTAAAGCAGGTGCTGGACATAAGGAGCACGTACTAGTTTGAGGCAGCAAGGAGAACTCATGTTTCCTCCAACCAGCAGGTTCAGGAGGTAGGCGGGGCAAGCCTCACTGGCAGGTGCCATAGTCTACCATGATACCCTGGAAGGCGACAACGGAAATCCCAGGGAGGAGAAGAGCGAGTAAACCCCCGGGGAACGGGAGGTATCTCAGGTCCGACCTGGCTACCGGTTCAACCCGGTTAGGCAACTTGTTGAACCTTCCGGGCGGTGTTTCAGACTGATGAGGCGGTTTATTGAACCCAATGGGAGGAGCTATCAAACCAAGTGGCCTCAGCTGATCCTGGTGTCCACGGGCCTGGGACAAGACAGAGGCAGGAGCGATATGCTTCCGCCAGGGCTTTCCGGTAAGCTTCCTGGTCCTCGATCTTGGATTGAGGTTTCCATCCATCCTATCCATCTGATTCAGGTAAGCAGATCTCCATGGAATCAAGGGTCTCCAGGAACCCGTCAAACTGCTCTTGTGATTCGGAGTATGCCCACAGGTTGCCACCCATAAACGACTCAGCCATGCTGCGGGTGAACTCCATCGCATGGGTTCTTGTGCCGTCGTCGAGCATAAACATGACGCTATCAGCGTTGCGTATTAAGGAAAGCATGATAACCGCGTTCTTGAAGAACGGCCCTTGGTTTATGTCTTCTGAGTAGAACCTCAGTGTGTCTGCGTCTGTGTTGAGGTAAAGAGTGACTGAATAGGGAGGGGTATCGGTCTGAAGACTAAAATGGCAGTATTCCACGTTGGCCGGATACTCCAGGGTGGTCACTATACCGCCCACCTTTGGGGCGTTCCCCACATATTCGGTTCTGTATTGAAGCAGAGTTGAAGCCAGGCCCTTGTCGCCGGTCCGCGGATTGACTGCCAGGCCGATGACCACAGCCACAACCGTAACCAAAGCCACTGCGACAACCCACCACTCAGGTTTCCTGTAGTTCAACACGTTTTTCAACCGGCTCTTGGCTTCGCCTTCGCCGAAGGCAATCGGGACTGCGGCAACCATCCTCTTTCCGGTGGACAGGTTGAGGAGTACCTGAGAGTATTCCACCCGGCTTCCGGCGTCCATGCTGCTTATGACCTTTTCATCGCATGACATCTCCATGTCTTTGACGCTAAGGAAGAACGCAAGCCACACAAAGGGATTGAACCAATGCAGGACCAGTGCCAAGAAGGCAATCACCTTGGCGATATGGTCCAGACGCTTGATGTGGGTCAGCTCATGGAGGATTACGAATTCTTGCTCCTTTTCGGAAAGGTCCGAAGGCAGGCATATCTTCGGGCGTATAAGGCCTATCACGAAGGGGGTATCGATGTGATCGGCCAAGTATATGTTGTCGCGGTGTCTCACCGCACCGGTAAGCTTTGAGCGTATGCGGATGAGGGAAACCACGCCGTATACCAGCATCAGTGCGATTCCCAGGAGCCATATGGTTCTTGCTATGGAAACCCATAGCCGGATGGGACTAATGCCTGTTACGTCACCGGCGGGAGGCTGGCTTGGCAGGACAGGTCTTGAAGTCTTGTCCACGAGTCCTATGCCCGGGCTCATCTGCGGGCCTTCTGAATGCATGATGCTGTCTGCTATAGGATTGGGTTTGATACGGACCAGGCTGAACACACCTTGGAGAGAAACGGGACATACCAGACGGAAAAGTACCACGCTCCATAGTCCATAGGAGTATGCCTTTGGGGCTTTTCTCAGGAGAAACCTCACGGCAACCACAAACAGGATCACATAGACCGACGTGAGACTCATGTTCAGAACTTTGATGAAAACAAGGTCCGTGGGGAACATAGTCTCCATGGTATTACCCCCTGTCGCGGCTTTTCAATCCCGCTTTGTACCGGTCGATGAGGTCTTGCAGTTCGCTGATTTCCCTTTCGGTGAGGCGCTTTCTGCGTGAAAAAGCTGCCAAGAAAAGCGGGAGGGAACCGTCAAAGGTTTCGTTCAGGAACCGCTCGCTTTGATGTGCGAGGAACTCTTCTCTTGTCATCAGGGCGGACACTACTGCGTTTTCGTTCTTGAACAGGCCCCGGTCACAGAGGCGCTTGAGCATGGTGTAGGTCGTTGACTTTTTCCAACCGAACTGCTGCGCACAGAGTTTTACCAGGTCACCGGAGTTGATGGGCTCAGTGTCCCAGATGAGTTCAGCAAAACGTCTTTCCATTTTGCCCAGTCGGTATTTGTTCAAGGCTCCTTACCTCCTACAGGACGTCGGCACTCGAACAGCACCCAGCAGCCTCTCGCTGCACTTAGGTCTAAAGCTATTAGACCTCACATTGAGTCTAATAGCTTTAGACCGCACTGTCAACAGGGTACCCCAAGAATTCCCCTCACTGTTTTTCATGAAAAACACTTGCTGTGTCACCCTAGAAGGGTTCAATGCAGAGGAGCGAGAAGAGAAGAGGGAAAAAAGCCAGGGCGGAAGCCGTAACGGATTCGGAAGCAGGACCGGAAGAGAGGGAAGCCCGGGGGATTTCCGGGGAATTTCCGGAAAGGTCATGTTAGGTGAACCAAAAGGAGGGCAGGTTGATGCTTAAGACAGATGTATTTGTGCCTTCACGTTTTGAGGGCAAGGGAAGGATTACCCTGCGAGGTGTGGAAGTGCCGTTCCACACAGTAAGCGAAGACAACGTGTTCTATGATGACGAAGGCAAACCGATCGCTTCTATCTTTTCGTATTCCTACTTCCGTTCGGATGTGGAGGATGTGGATTCCCGTCCCGTGATTTTTGCGTTTAACGGCGGCCCAGGCACGTCGTCCATGATGCTCCACGTAGGTTTGATGGGGCCTAAGCGGATCAAGTACGGTGAGGTGGACGACGACGGCTTGCCTCTCCCGCCGTATGAGTCTTGCGACAATCCCCAGTGTCTCCTGGATATCGCCGACATAGTGATGGTGGACCCTGTGGGCACAGGTTTTGGCCGGCTGATCGACGAATCCAAGAAAGACTTGTTCTGGGGAATTGAAGCCGACGCAGAGGCGTTACTCACTTTCGTCCAAGCTTGGCTGGCCCGGTACAACCGGTGGAAGAGCCCGAAATACCTGCTGGGTGAGAGCTACGGCTGTACAAGGGCTACCATTGCCGCTGGGATGGGGTCTCTCGGTGGCGCAGAGCGGGCTTACAGTGTCACCTTCGATGGGCTGATACTCATCGGTAACACGGTGTCTGTGGGCAAGTATTTTATGCAGGGGCTGCAGATATATCCTGCGGTGTTGGCTTTCCCGACCTTGGCTGCGGTTAACTGGTACCACAACCATCCCTCTGACCAGACGGTAGAGGAGTTTGTCGCAGAGGCTAAACAGTTTGCTGATACCGAGTACCTGTTGGCTTTGTATCAAGGCAACTCCCTGGAGACAGAAAAACGGGAACAGATAATCGAACGGGTCATGTACTACACAGGGGTTTCCCGGGAGTACCTGGAGAAGCGGGCATTGTTTGTGGAAGACGTGGAGTTCCGCCGGGAAGTGATCCGCCACAAGGGACGCTCTGTGGCCCGTTTGGACGGGCGGATTACCCGGCCGTTGTACGAGCCGTTCGTGGATGAGGAGAAGTGGGGTATCTACGACGATGCGGCGGAAGGCAAGTATAACCCGTTCTTCCAGTCGGTGCTCTGCGGCGAGGTGTTCCCCATGCTGGGCATCAAGACGGATCGGAACTTTGTGAACTCCCATTCCCTGTGGCGAAAGTGGAAATATGAGATGAAAGAGCGAAATACTGCCCAGAGTCTAAGTGCAGCCATGCGTAGGACGCCCAATATGCGGGTGTTTTTCATAAACGGCTGGTACGACATTTGCACCCAGATCGGCATTCTGTACTACACCTTGGACCATTCGGACCTGCCAAGGGAAAGGGTGTTCGTCAAAGGCTACCCGGCGGGCCACATGACATACTTGGGGGAAGACAACATCCAAGCGGTGGCTGATGACATATACAAGTTTATCTTGGGCGGGGATCCGACGGAGTAGGAGGTAGCCAACCGGTTCCACCCGGGTGCCCAAACCGGCATGGATTGGGTGATCCGACCTAGTAGGAAGTAGCCAACCGGTTTAATGATGGGCGAAGGTCTTCAACCTAATCCCCGCAGTCGTGAAGGCGCGGTCTGCTCAAGAGAGCGGGCCGCGTTTTGTGTGGGAAGGGCATAGATCGACAATGTCTAGAGGATATATGAAGGATTTGGTCGAATATGCAAAACGTGTCGTTAACCAAGGACGAGTTTACTAGCTGAACCGCTGTTTGTAGCCGTGTGTAGGAGCACGTATTTCTCAATCCAACCGTCGGGTTTGATGCTGTTGTACTTGGTCTTATAGGTGTGGTTTTTTCAGTTGGTTTTCAGCACTTTTGTCTGGCCGTTTTGGTATGCAAACAAAAAGCACTCTTTTGGTTTGGTCCGACACTCTGTGTCGGAGCGACTGTGTTAACTTCATCTAGAAAGGGGGAATCAACAGAAATCTGCCAGCAGAGACGGCGCGCCGATGGTGTCGAGCTGGGTAAAGAACAACGATTTAGGAGGTATACTCTTGCATCTTACCATCCAGCTGGAGTCAACGTCGCCTTCGTTTGAAATTCCTGTTCAGTACAATTACCTCGTTCAAGCGGCAATCTACCAAGCTCTCTCTAAAGATGTAAGTGGCTTTTTCCACGACGTTGGTTTTGAACACAAGGGGCGCAGACTCAAGCTATTTACCTTCTCGCGTTTTATAGGCAAGAGCATTCTCATTAAGGAAAGGGAGGTGCTACGCTTTCAAGGCCCTGTCACTCTAGTTGTGTCGTCGCCTATCCACCAGTTCTGTTCATCACTGGCCACAGGCTTGCTCAAATTGGGTAACGTGACCATCGGCCCGGCTGTATTGAGTGTGACCAAACTGCAGGTATCCGAGCCCAAAGTCGAAGGCAACGGAATAGATGTTAGAATGCTGTCTCCTACGGTCGTATACAGTACCATGACAAGATACGATGGAAGGAAGTACACTTGCTACTTTGCTCCGGGCGAGCCTGAATTTGAGGAACTAGTTTGGCGGAATCTTGTGAGGAAATATGAGATACTAACTCAATCCGACCCACCTGAAGCACCTGGTTTTTCTATAGAGGTAAAAAGCAATCCGAAACTAAGCATTCTCAAATACAAAGGCACTGTAATAAAAGGCTACATGTGTTTTCTCAGATTGTTGGGCCCTCAGCCCCTGCTGCAGGTTGCCCTCGATGCAGGTCTGGGTTCCAAGAACAGTCAGGGTTTCGGATGCCTGGTACCCGACAAGCCTGTACCGGCCCGTGAGGTGTATCTGTAACACAAAGGGTTTTGTCTAAGGAATCCTATTACCTCGAGGCGCTAAGAAATAACTAGAAAGCGGGGATGTGTATTGGGTTTTATAAGTGCAGTTAGGGATATTGGGCGTCATCGCATAGAAGAAGCCGAGTTTTATCGGGATCTCGACCTCAGGTTGTTGCAGCTGCCCCTGATGCCTTCGTTTGATTCTGATAGAGGTCAAGATGCAATTCTGGTGGGACTCAAGATGGAAGATCCGCTGGACTCAGTGCTGCACATAGAAGGTGTAGACAAGGTTGAACTCCGGGCTTACTGGACCGAAGGGTTAACTTTTGACGAACAAAAACGACGCTATTGTTTCAAAGAGCCTGCTGGGAGTAACGTAACCTGGGGATTTTCCCCTGTCTACCGTCTAGGGAGGCCCAAGAAGAATAGTGTCAAGGACCTCTTGGGTTCCAACGGACGTCTGGCTAGACTCCGCCGGACTGTACTGGATGACTACGAAAGGTCTGGTGTGTTCTCTGAAGGTTCCGTGGATCTAATAATAGAGGAATTGACAAATAGGGCGGAAGAATTGGCTGATTTGTGGTCCGATAGCAAGCGAGACTACATTCTAGTGTTTGGTGTGTTTCATGGAGGACGCTTCTTGTACCCGGGTGACGTCCCAGCATTTGTCCACTATTACAAGAACAAAATCAAGAGCCAAATATATGATTCCTCCTTTCCGGGTTTCTGCAGTGTCTGTCATACACACTCAGAACAATGTGTCAATTTGGACCAGGTATTTGCATTTGCAACATTTGATAAACCAGGTTTTCTTCCTGGGACGCGGGGTACTGCTAATGCTCGAAGTAAGGTGTTCCCGATATGTCTTGCTTGCTTTTCTGAATTGAACTTGGGTCGAGAGTATTTGGATACACATTTTTGCGATCGGAGAACCATTTGGGGTATCAACATCTACGTTGCACCAGAGCTGCTCTTCGACTTACGGTCTCCAATGTCTCTAAACGATACTTTCCGGGATTTCATTCGTGTTGGCTTGCGAAGAGAAGAAAGCCTGTTTAGGAGTTTGGCCCGGAGAGATGAAGCCTTAGTTTACCACTTTGTGTTTTGGGAGGCTCAACAGGCACAGGAGCGGATCCATCTTATGGTCGAAGACGTTCCGCCTTCTCACCTAAAACAGCTGGAGCGTGTGTGGACTGAAACAGCTAGAGTCTTTGAACTTGAAGATGAACGAAAGACTCTGGATTATGCCTTGGGTGAAGTGGTTAGGGTTATTAGGTCGTTTGCGGGAGAAAGTGAACAAGACCAGAAGGCAATGCAGATGTACGCAATATCTGTCATCGGCAAACTGCTAAATAATGAGCCTGTAGATGTCAAAACTATCAAGACCTTAGCTGTGTCACGCTTGCCAGGACTTGTTCACGATGACAAGTGGCTGGACTATGGTTCAGCCAATGCCCAGAGGCTAGCTGCCATAGTTGATTTCCTCAATAGATGCGCAAGGAGGGGATAGTGTTGAACTTGGAGTTTCTGGATCAGTTTTCCGATGATTACCTAAAAAAGGACGAAGGGAAAGGAGTGTTCTTGGCAGGTGTTGCTCTGGGAATGTTGGCCAGAGCGCAGATTCGGGAAAATCAAAGTCTTGATGATGCACCTCTTTTCAAACAGGTCAATTTTGGCAAGATGCAGATGAGGGACCTAAAAAGGCATCTTACCCGAGTACCTGAACTCACAAGGGCGTACAGAGTATCTGCACCTGGACGGCTTGAGCGGCTTGCAGGAGAAGCTGGCTCTCTCCTTTTAAAGAGTGGTGCAAAGACCCTTGGAGTAGATGGTAATTTCACCTTTGCCGTCGCATTCTTAAATGCTTGGCAGTATTATGCGACCATTTTTGACATTAAAGCTTCCAAGGAACATGCCGATGAACAGCGTCTGTCCTTGGAAGCCGGAAATTAATGAGGGAGGGGTTTTGAAATGGCTTTTGCAAATCGTAGAGAATTACTGTTTGTATATTCTGTGAAGGACGCCAATCCTAACGGTGACCCCCTTAATGCGAACCATCCCCGGTATGACGAAGATACAGGCAAAGTGCTAGTTTCGGACGTTAGGGTCAAACGAACTATCAGGGACCAATGGATTCGCAGTGGAGAGAATGTTTTTGTAGACGGTGAACTAAAGACTTTGAGGACCAGGGCGGAGGAGCTTAAGAAACTTCTGGGAGTGAAAACGGGTAAGGAGGCTCTTGCGAAATGTATTGATGCAAGATTATTTGGTGCTACTTACGCTCTGGGCGGAGAGCGATTTTCTTGGACAGGCCCTGTTCAATTTAAATGGGGTAGATCGTTGAACCGCGTCAAGGTTGAGCTGGTTCAAGGCACAGCTGCATTTGCAGCTCGCGATGATGCCGACCAGCGGTCATTTAGGAATGAATATATTGTGCCTTTCGCCTTGATAGCGGTCTATGGCATTGCCAACCAGTATTCTTCTCAGGAAACCGGTGCCACCGATGAAGACATTGATTCTATGGTTGAAGCGTTGTGGAAGGGAACTCTCAACCTTATTACAAGAAGCAAGATTGGGCATCAGCCGCACTTGCTTATGGAAGTCACCTACGAAGACGGATTCAACGGTATTGCCGGATCCTTGGACGAACGGATAACAATTCGGAATCTGGATGGTAGTTCTATGTCAGATGAACAGCAGTTGGCCTTGCGTGGTATTTCAGAAGTGAAGTTAGACGTGACAGATGCATGTGAAGCAATTCTTCGGCACAGCGACAGCATTAAGCAGGTTCGCGTGCTACGATCGAAAGATCTAGAGATCGTTGGATTAGAGCCCCTAGAGACTCTAGGCGGCCGGCTGGTGGTTGAAGCAAGATGAACTCTGAGGTCACAGTATTTGAAGCTTCTGGTCCCATAGCGATGTTTCGCAAGCCGTATACTACTACTTCTTCAGTTTCGTTTGCGTTTCCTCCACCAACGGCTATCGCTGGGATGATTGCGGCTATAATTGGTATACCAAATGGAAGTAGTAACGAACCTTCCAATGCCCAGTACTGGCCGTACATGAGGGGAACCAGAGTAGCGGTACGGATTATGGCTGAAGTCAAGTGGAAAAAGCATTCGTTGAATTTCTCAAACACAAAGAATCCGCAGGACAATCCCCGGATCCAGGTCAAGCACCAGTTTGTCGGTTCTCCTCGGTATCGCATTTATGTTACAGGGCAGCTGGAGGAGCGGTTGAGAGAATTCCTGGAATCGGGTTGCTTCATCTATACCCCGTGTCTTGGGACCGCGTACGCGATTGCAGATCTGACGTACATAGAGACTTTTCCGTGGCAGCCGGTAAAGGAAGACGTAATCGGAGTGGATACAGTGGTACCATGGAATGAGGATCTAGAGGTTGACGTATTGCGCTCCCAGGGAATATTCCGGGAAATTGTGCCCTTTAAGTTCGATGAAGAGCGAACTCTGATTGAGAGTAAGACTGTGTTGTATCAGCCTTCACCTGCAAGCAAGATATATTTGCGCCGGAGGGATGGACTGGATGTCACGCAATGTGGGGAAGATGTGGTGGCCTGGTTCCCTCCCTGGTGATCTGAAAAGCCATGACGACAAACTACTGAAGGAGCACCTTCAAAACGTAGCATCTATTTCAAGACAGCTAGCAGAAATCAATAAAATTGACGTAGATACCGATCTTCTAGAATTTGTTGGGTGGACCCATGACTTAGGTAAGGTCCACCCGACCTTTCAGGCCTATCTTGAGGGTAGGTCACAAGGGGTGGAACATTCACGTCCTTCTTCATATTTCACCCTCAGTCTCACAAAATGTCTCATGGCAGCTGAGGTTGTAAGGCGGCACCACACCGGCCTTCAGGACATCGCAGATGTGAAGAGTTTCTGGGCTGGGGATCGTTTGGATTATGCGGTCATCAATGAAACCATGCGCAGTTTACTTCCAGATTGGCCGTGTTTATTGAGCGAAGATGAGTGGTACGATTTTGTCGACTGGATAAACCTTGACCTGAAGGTCGATGAAACAGAATGGCTAAAGTGGCGCACGTTATATTCCATGTTCATTACCGCCGATCGCATGGATGCTCTGGGTGTTTCCCACATTACCTCCAAGGCAATACCTAGCTTCACTCTACCGAATTTCAAATCAGATACTAAGATGAACAAATGGCGGACCTTAGTACGGAAAACATGTTTGCAGGGGCTCCCGGGCGAAGTAAAGCCAGGTATATACACTCTTACTCTGCCCACCGGGTCAGGAAAGACAGTAACAGGTCTCCAGATTGCAAGCGACTTTGCTTCGAAGATAGGAGCTAACTCGATTATCTACGCTTTACCTTTCATTGCTATTGTAGAGCAAAACGCTAAAGTAGCCCGTGAGGTCTTCGGCAAGGATGTGCAAGAGGACCATAGCGGCATGTTTGCTCAACAAGAAGAACACGATGAGGCCAGCCAGGGGCCTTTGCAGCGGATGTCCAGCTTGTTCCGCTACTGGACTGAGCCAGTAGTGGTAACCACTTTGGCAGCACTTTGGAATGCGTGTTTTGAGCCTCGGGCCAATGCTTCTATGAATTTTCATCGGCTCCATAACTCCGTGGTAGTTCTTGACGAGCCTCAGAGTATTCGCCCGGAATTGTGGAAGGGCTTTGGAAAAACCATGGAACTCCTGGCGGAGCAGTGTGGTACTGTGTTCTTGCTTATGACAGCCACTCAACCTCATATCAGCAAAGGCACTGAATTGGCCGCTGGAATCCAGCCTTTTTCTGAGTCGCGGCACACATATGAATACTTGGATGAAAAGATCCCGATTGAAGACCTTCCGTACTTGCTCGAGAGTCATTTGCCGGTAGACGATGGTTGTGGTCTAGTTGTCCTAAATACCAAGAAGTCTGCCTTCCAGGCTTGGCGTGAGCTCCGCGACCGGCTCGATGGGCCTGTGTTGTTTCTCTCTAGGTCTATGGCTCCCCTTCACCGGCGGGCGACGCTAAAACAGTTGAAGGAGTTACGCGAAAGAGGCTGCAAACATCATTTGGTTGCAACCCAGGTGGTTGAAGCCGGTGTAGACCTGGATTTTGACTGGGTGTACAGGGACTTGGGTCCTCTTGATTCAGTGATCCAGGTGGCAGGGCGGTGTAACCGCCATCTCAATCCGGATGTCCATGGCCGTGTACTTGTGGCAGAGCTGCGCGCTTCCAATGATCGTTCGTTCCACTCCTATGTGTACAGCAAGATTCTTACTCTTGCTACCCGGGAAATACTGTCTCGATACCGGTCGTTCTCGGAACATGAGGTTCCAGCGATGGTTGATGAATACTATAAACGTATCCTTGAACGGATCCATACGCAGAATTTCTTCGATAATGACATACGTAAGGGGCATTGGGGCAGTTTGCCCAAGTTGATAGAGGAGCAGGACTTCTACGAGGTGCCTGTATTTGTTGAACTTGATGATGGCCTGCTTCCCTTGCTTGAAGAACTAGAGCAAATAGAGTGGTCCTATGAAACCCAAGAACGAATTCGCTATCTGCGCAACATGGCATCTCAATACATGATCGAAATACCCCTTAAGTCTCTCTACCAAAGTTTGAACATGATAGGACGGATAGAGACAACAAGTGACGTTCCCCCGCTGCGACCTGTGTTGAATGGACGATATTGGCTGCTCTCAAGAGACGCAATTGGTGAAATCTACCATCCGGAAGCGGGATACATTCACCCTGGTCTTCAGGAAGATGACATAGGAAATTACATGCATTGACAGGGTGTGTTGAAATCAGGGGATGGACGGCCGAAAAAGGGGTGATCGTAGTATGAGTGAAGATGAGTTCCTAGATCCCACGTCACCTCACATCCGTGTTCACACTGTAGCCGGCGATTTACNGGTTACAGGGACGCTTGTGNGGTATTACTATGTCTGCAAACGACAGGTTTGGCTCATGGCGCATCAGATCAATCCCGACGAGGATGATCCAAACATTGAATATGGCCGCTTCTTGCAAGAAGTAGCGTACGGTAGAGAGCAGAAGGAAATCTCGGTTGGTTCTTCTAGATTTGACATAGTGCAGAGACAAGATGGGACCTTTATTGTATCTGAAGTCAAGAAAACCAGCCGCCATGAAAAAAGTGCTACGATGCAGCTATTATTCTACTTAAAGGAATTGCACGACCGGGGCATTGATGCAGTGGGCGAACTCCGGTTTCCTGAAGAGAGATGGAGGAAGACTGTCCGATTGACTGAAGAATTGTTACAAGAGATTCGTGCCACTGAGGCAGATATCGTCGAGCTCATAAAACGTCCGGTACCTCCAGAACCTGCAAGAATAGGCTTATGCCGTAATTGTGGATATTCAGAATTTTGCTGGTCTTAATCGAGAAACACTAATCGGAATAAGTACCGCGTAGGAGCTCATCGAAGAAGTGGCAGACACATGGTGTCTGCATAGTTGGATAATGGGACACACATAAGCGTTTGGGCGGCTTAGTGTTTGGAGGGACCATATATGAACATGAGAACTATCCTGCTATTTTCGGATGGCAGGCTGGCGAGGAAAGACAATACCATCGTGTTTGATTATGGTGACCGAAAACGGTTTCTCCCCATTCAAAAAATAGATGAAATCCTCATCTTTGGCGAGGTAGATCTAAATAAGCGCTTCTTGGAGTTTTGCAGCAAGCATGGGATTGTCCTGCACTTTTTCAACTACTACGAGTATTATGCCGGAAGCTATTATCCCCGAGAGCACTACAATTCCGGCCATATGTTGCTTAGACAGGTCGCCCACTATATTGATCCTGAGAAGCGGTTGCAGCTGGCGAGAGGGTTCGTGGAAGGGGCAATCCGCAATATTAGACAAGTCTTGAAATATTACCAAAACCGAGGGCGGAACCTTAGCGATACTATAGAACGCATTGAGTGTTTGAATGAAGACGTACAAGGCGCCAATAGTATCGAGACGTTGATGGCAATCGAGGGTAACGCTCACGCGACGTATTACAAGAGTTTTGATGAGATAATCAAAAATCCTGACTTTGTGTTTGAGAAGCGTACGCGCCGTCCCCCTCAAAACTATGTAAACACCCTCATCAGTCTAGGCAATTCCATTCTTTACACAACTGTGCTTAGCGAAATCTACAAAACCCATCTTGATCCTCGTATAGGATATCTTCATACGACTAATTGGAGAAGGTTTACCCTAAACCTTGATATTGCAGAGGTGTTCAAGCCCATTATAGTGGACCGGGCGATATTCACCGTGGTGAATGACGGCAGGATCAAGGCTGACGATTTTGTCAAAGAATCAGGAGGGGTTTTCCTGAAAGACAATGGCCGCAAGACCTTCATAGCAGAAATCATGCAGAAGCTACAGACAACCGTGAAACACCGGGCACTTGGTAGATCGGTTTCCTATAGGCGCCTAATAAGGATGGAATTGTACAAGCTCGAGAAGCATCTGCTCGGCGAAAAGGAATATACGCCTTTTGTTGCATTGTGGTAGTGTGCAGGACAATTATCTAAGGAATCGCTGCAAATCGAGTACATGGTAAAGAGAGTCTAAAGACGAAGGGGCGTGTCAGGGCAAAGATTTACTATGTATCAGCGTGGTTTACCACTCGTGGTTTCCTTGAGGTGATATCCTGATGTTTGTGATATTAGTTTACGATGTAGACCAAAAGCGAGTAGCGAAAGTGCTGAAAAAGTGTCGGGAATATCTTTTCTGGGTTCAAAACTCTGTATTCGAAGGCGAATTAACGGAAATGAAACTGAGACAGCTTAAGAGAGAACTTAAGGCGATTATCGACGACGAATATGACTCGGTTATCATCTACAAATTCGAGTCAACCAGATATAGTTCCCGAGAAGTTCTGGGTCTAGAAAAGGGGCTTATCTCAATGGAAGTGTAGAACATGATTTGTACCTACTGGGGTTCTTAAGCATTGCCTGAGCATTGCCTTCATCCTTTCAATGGAATTCCAGAGTGCAGGTGATACTGCCTCCCCTTATGGTAAAGCGATATGGCGCGGACGTGTCGTCGGGTTTCAGTAGTGCAAAAACCCCCGGGACCCGACGACATAGCTGGAACAAGAAACGTTCGGCGAGTTCTTGCTAATTTTGCAGGTCAAAGAAGGGAGGAGGGTGATATAATGATATGGAATACTGGCTGCCCTAATGACACAATGAGGGTGGCTGCTTGCTAAACACCAGTTCAAACGGGTTGTTAGCCTACCTATGAGGGATGGAAACANNCCGAAGTGGAAACGTTGCCACCTCG
>JGI24713J26584_10000721_pt1 | contig 24834 bp, 23 predicted proteins | sample BioPla4DNA1_FD_26584 | JGI IMG/M metagenome (IMG submission 26584) | reverse complement strand
AGATGTGCTCCGCAAGGGAGCACATCTATTTCACACTAGTTTTCTTTACTTCATAGCCGACTTTAGTAATGGCCTCTGCAATCTGATCGATTGAAATCTGGTCATCGTTAAAGTTCAGTTTTACTTTGCTGGAGTTAAACATCACTTTAACCGAATCTGTGTCAACACCTGCCAAACCTTTCACTGCACCCTCAATCTTCTGCATGCATGATGGGCAGGTTAAAACTTCTAATTGAATGGTAGCGGTTTTCATGAGAAAATCCCCTTTCTATATTATTTTTAATTATTACCGATTCAGCGCAGCCTGTAGCGGAGCAGCCGCATACCGTTGAGAATTACTGCTAAGATGCTGCCCTCATGGACCAGCATACCAATGGACATGTTCATCCATTCGCTGAACAGGAGGCTGGCCAGGAGGAATAAGACCACTCCCACAGCAATGATAATATTCTGCTTCATGTTGCGGGCAGTTGCTTTGGCCAGACCCAGCGCATGGGGCAGGCGGCTGAAATCGGAATTCATCAAAACTACATCGGAGGTCTCAATGGCCACATCTGTGCCTCCACCCATGGCGATCCCGATATGGGCCAGGGCCAGGGAAGGGCTGTCGTTTACACCATCGCCAACAAAAGCAACAATCTGCCCTTCCTGCTCAATCAGGCGCTTGATATAGGCCGCCTTATCTTCCGGCAGCATATTGCCGTGGGCTTCTGTTAATAAACCAAGTTCGCGGCTGACCGCATCCACTGTCCCTTGGTTATCTCCAGACAGCATGACCAGATTTTTCACACCCAGCCGCTTCAGCTTTTCCAGATCAGCTTTAACACCAGGGCGAATCTGATCCCGCACACCCATTAAAATCTTGAGCTCTCCATCTACTGCAGTTAAAACCAATGAGCTGCCGCCAGCCTCAAGGCGGGCAATATCCGCCTTGGCTTGGTCACTTAAAGCAACCTTTTCCCTTTCCATCAGCGCCACATTACCAACCGCAACTCGATGGCCATCCACCACCGCTGTAATCCCACCGCCCTTAATCACCTCGGTGTTTTCCACAGGTACAGACTGAGGATCGGGAATGGCTGCTAAAACAGCCTTGGCCAGCGGATGATCGGACTCCTTTTCTATGCTGGCCAGGTAACCCAAAGCTTCCTCAATATTGTCTCCATAGTACTCTGTTTCCGCAACACTAGGACTGCCTAAAGTCAAAGTACCGGTCTTGTCAAAGACAATGGTATCCAGCCGACTGAAATCACTAATCACTTCGCTGCCCTTGAGCAGTACCCCATGGCGGGCTCCGTTACCGATACCCGCCACATTAGACACCGGCACCCCGATTACCAGCGCTCCCGGGCATCCCAATACTAAAATTGTAATCGCCAGTTCTAAATCGCGGGAGAACAGCCATACAATCAGGCCGATTACCAAAACGGCAGGGGTGTAGTATTTCGAGAAGCGATCAATAAACCGCTCCGCTTCAGACTTGGAATCCTGGGCTTCTTCTACCAATTCAATAATTTTACCAAAGGTGGTATCCTCACCAACCCGATCCGCCACAATCTGGAGTGTGCCGTTATCGAGGATGGTGCCGGCGTAAACAGTGGAACCCGGCTCTTTGGCCACTGGAATTGACTCCCCGGTGATGCTGGCCTCATTGATGCTGCCTTCACCCCTTAAAACAGTGCCATCCACCGGCACTTTAGCCCCAGTTTTTACCAGCAGCACATCGCCAACATCCACCTCGTCTATTTCAACTTCTACAAACTCCCCGTTTTCCATCGCTTTCAGGGCTGTTTCCGGAGCCATTTCTGTCAGCTCGCGAATTGCTGAACGAGTTTTATTTAAAGTCCGCTGCTCTAAATAAGCACCGAAGAGGAAGAGAAAGGTTACAATCGCCGACTCCTCAAAATTTTGAATCAAAAACGCCCCGGCAACAGCGATGGTCACCAACACATCAATGCTGACCACTTTCACCCTTAACGCCTGGTAGGCCTGAATCGCAATCGGCGCGATCCCCAAAACCGAGGCGGTAATTAATGCCCAGCGAAACAGCTCGAGGCTGTCTAGAGTCCCCCTGCTGATAAAAGCAGCGGCAATCAATATGCCACTGATTAAGGCAATTTGATTCTTATTACGCAAGATAAAGCGCTGCATCCTCTCACCCCTCCCTAACTTCGCCAATTCTGTTACTCACTATACGCACCATCCAGCTCCGCCAGCATTTCGTAAACCGCCTGGTATGTCTCGCACACATCCTCCGGGATCCGGTAATTGCTGGTGATCTCCCGCAGCTGCTGGAACTCTTGGCTCAGCTCCGCCTGTTCAGCCCCAGCAGCTTTAAGTTTACTGCTGAGCTGATCAAATACCCTGCGGACACCATAGAACTCCGGATGAGTTGGTCCATGCACCCGCTCCACTACCGGCACATACTGTTCTAATCTTTCCATATATTCTGCTGCTAATCGCTTAAATTTCACTCTCAATCGCTCCTTTGCTCTAAGTAGTTTTCCTGAATGTGAATCCATTGTAGCATGGAACAGCAGAAAAAAAATTGACCTAGATCAAATTTGCAGATTTGATCTAGGTCAAGCTCAGAATCTCCCGGTAGCTATTTGCACACCCATTGATACAAACAGGACTAAAGTATCGACAATAAAGCCGAGAATCATCGGTTTAAAACCAATATCTTTAATATCACCAAAGCTTGTTTTCAAGCCGATTGCGGCTAACGCCATCACCATGCAGAATTTTGAGCTGTTCGCTAAAGCCGGTACCAGGGAGTTTGGAATCAGCCCAGTGCTCCGCAGCGCCACAACAATTAAGAAGAGAACCACAAAATGGGGAAATATCTTCTTAAAATTGATCGGTGTCCGTCCTTGGGTACTGGCTGCTGCCCGGGCTTCCAACCGCTCAGAAATAAAGGAAAAGATTAATACATAAGGAATGATGAATAGGGTTCGAGTCAGTTTCACAATTACTGCTGTGTTGCCAGCGAACTCAGAGAAGGCATAGCCTGCTGCCACCACCGAAGATGTGTCGTTAACCGCAGTGCCGACCCACAAGCCATAGCCCATATTCGACATACCCAGAGCTAAGCCAATCCACGGCAGCGCCACTACTGTAATCACATCAAAGACAAAGGTAGAGGAAATGGCATAGGCAATATCTTCATCCTTGGCTTTAATCACCGGTCCCACTGCAGCTACAGCTGAACCGCCGCAAACAGCAGTGCTCACCGCCAGCAGATTGGTGAGCTTCCAATTCATTTTAAAGACCCTGCCTACCAGGTTGCCCGCTATAAAAGCGGTGGCCATGGTAATCAGCATCACAAAGATTGAGTAGCGGCCGACATTCACAACCTCGGCAAAATTCAGGTTAACACCCATCAGAATAATCCCAATCCGGAGGATCATCTTTCCGGTAAAGCTGACCCCAGCATCAAACACTTGATATCTGGTGACCAGCGGGTGCAGAGCCATGCCCACCAGCAGAGCCATTACTGTCGCTCCGATAACATCTCCTGGAACAAGACTGCTGAGAAAAATAGCGGCAAGGGCTGCTCCAATACTGAGTACTATTCCTGGTACTGCTTCTGCTGCTTTCTTAAGCATAATCAACCTCCAAATATAAACAAACTAACTTGATAATACCACTTTCGTAGTATAAAATGAAATTATGATTTATTATCATATTATAATTAATACTTATATCGGAGGTTTGATTATGCTCGATTACAGGCTGCAGACATTCCTCACCCTCTGCGAAACCGGAAACTACACCAGGACTGCAGAAATCCTCAACCTGACCCAGCCAGCTGTCTCCCAGCACATCAAGTTTCTTGAAGATTACTATCAGGCGGCACTGATCGCTAAAAAAGGAAAAAGCTTTGCCCTTACAGAAGCAGGCAGAGCTTTACAGGACTATGCGCGNACCCTCAGTGCCAATTCCCAGCGGATTTTCTCCCTGCTGGATCGGATCAAAAACCGGGTTAAAGGATTAAATTTTGGAGCAACCCTGACCATTGGGGAATGCATGCTGCCTCCGATTTTAAGCCGCATCATTGCCGCTGACCCGGAAACAGAGATCTCCATGTATGTAGAAAACACCCATGTGCTGCAGAAAATGCTCTGGGATGGTCAAATCGATTTCGCTCTCTTGGAAGGCCACTTCAACCGCAGCCAGTTTGAATCCAAGTTGATCGCCAATGAGGCGTTTACCGCTGTCTGCTCCCCCGCTAACAAGCTTGCCGCTCAAAGCAGTGCCATCGAGGATCTCCTTGACCAAACCTTGATTCTGCGGGAACCGGGCAGCGGCACCCGGGATATTCTGGAGCAGGCCCTGTATCATCACAATCTCACTGTCCACGACTTTAAGCACAGAATTGTCGTCGGCAATATGACCGCTATTAAAGAATTATGCCGCCAAAACATNGGGATTACCTTTATGTATCGGGAGGCTGTCAGAAAAGAGCTGTCCCAAGGAACCCTCACAGAAATTTCTCTGGAAGATTTTCAGATCAGCCACCCATTTAATTTTGTGTACCTGAAAAATTCCCCTGATCAGGCTCACATTGAGTACTGGTTTGATCAAATCATCAAGCTGCGGGAATCGATCTAATCTGCACCCTTCCCCAGCTTCTCAATCTGCTCCTTGGTCTCCGGCTTAACAGCATCGCCGAGATAGTTTCTGGTCAGCTGTTCCCGGCTGAGCTGGCGCGTCTGCTCCACCACAAATTCTAGTTCCTTGAGAAGGTCCTGGGCTGAGAGGACCACTGAACCGGCACCGCTGATAATAATCTGCTCCAGGGCATCAGAGGTGGCCACAGTAATTTTGTATTTATTTTGATGCTCATAGGCAAACCTTTCAATATATTCGTCCGCAGTCTGGGCTTCTTTGGTAAACACCACTTTAATATTGTGGTAATCGCTGATCCGCTCAATCTGCCCGGGCACGCGGTAAGCATCAAACACAACAATCACATGGCACTGCTTTACAGCCTGGTAGCTGCAGAGGGCGTCCAACAGCTTAACCCGGGCTGCATCCATATTATCCTCGGCAAGCTCAGCCAGTTCCGGCCAGGCGTGAATAATGTTATACCCATCAACTAAGAGAAACTGCTCCTTGACTTCCTGCTGAGCTTGCCCTGATTTTGTTTTCGGCTTTTCAATTTGTTTGCGGCGCCGCACCCAGTTAGTTTTCCGGCCTTTGTTGGCATTGACAGCCTGCTCGTAGTAATCGTATTTTAAATCGGTAAAATCAACTTCACTGCTCTTAAACACAGCAGACCGCCTGCTGATGCTGGGCTCCTCTTTGAGAGTACTTTCTAAATGCATGTAGTGCTTAACCTGATCCCAGCTGACGTAGAACCCAGCCCCATTGGCATAGAAAATCGAGCCGGTGGGGTTGTCCAGATCCCGTTCTGAGTCATAGCCAATTTCAGCAATCACTTCTTCTGCGTTGTGGCACCGCTTGTAACCAGCAGGATAACAAAAAAGCCTGCCCATCCCCTTAGTATAAGCAGTAACTTCCTGATGGTAGTTGCGCAGGGTCACAACTGGAGCACTTCCGGTTAAAACCGCAAAACCATCATCTGTTTCGGTAACTTCGCAGGTGCCTCCCATTTGATCGATATCGGTCATTGCCCGACCGATATTGTGCTCNGGCACTTCCAGCCGAAAATCATAGTATGGTTCTAACAGCACCGACTCAGCCTGCTTCAACCCCTGGCGCACCGCCCGGTAAGTTGCTTCCCGAAAATCACCGCCTTCCGTGTGTTTCAGATGAGCACGGCCGGACACCAGAGTGATTTTCATATCGGTAATCGGAGAACCAGTCAGCACGCCTTTGTGGGTTTTTTCCTTCAGATGGGTCAGTACCAAGCGCTGCCAGTTTTTCGCCAGCACCTCCTCACTGCAGCTAGAATCAAATACTAAACCGCTGCCGGGGGGACCTGGTTCCAGCAGGAGGTGCACCTCCGCATAGTGGCCTAGAGGTTCGAAATGGCCGACCCCCTCCACAGGCCCAGCTATTGTCTCTTTATATAGGATTTTTCCGGTATCAAACTCCACTTCCAGATCGAAGCGGTCCTGAATCAGCCGCTGGAGAATCTCAACCTGCACTGCACCCATAATCCGGGCTTGGATCTCCTGGAGCTGCTCATCCCAAACAATCCTCAGTTCGGGTATTTCTTCCTCCAGTTCTTTAAATTTCGGCAGCACTGCCTGGGGATCTACTCCCGCCGGCAGCAGAATCTGGTAGGACAGCACCGGTTCTAACAGCGGCTGGGCACCATCGTTTTCGATTCCCAGCCCTTCTCCCGGTCTGGTTTTAGTCAGGCCAGTTACCGCACAAACCATCCCAGCATCAACCTTGCTGACCGCAGTAAACTTATCTCCGGAGTAAAGCCGAATTTGATTAACCTTTTCTTCCCAATCTCCACTGCTCACTAAATCCCTAACCTTTAAACTGCCCCCGGTAAGCTTTAGATGGGTAAGGCGGGTGCCCTGGTCATCCCGGGAAATTTTGAAAACCCGGGCGCCAAATTCCCCAGGATATTCGGGAGCAGTGCTGTACTTTTCAATTCCTGTTAAAAACTCCGCAACCCCCTGCAGCTTCAAAGCGGAGCCAAAGTAGCAGGGAAACACTTTCCGCACCCTAACTGCAGCCTGAATCTGGGACAGCTCGAGCTGATCTGCTTCAAGATAGGTTTCCAGTAAAGCTTCATCACACAATGCCAGCTGTTCGTAAAAGCTGGCACTATCCTCCAGGCTGAAATCACAGCAGCCTTGATCCAGCTTAAGTTTCAGCTGCTCAAGAACGCGGTCCCGATCCGCTCCTGGTTGATCCATTTTATTGATAAAAATAAAAGTGGGGATCTGATACCGCTCCAAGAGCCGCCATAAGGTCTGAGTATGTCCCTGGACACCATCAGCAGCGCTGATCACTAAAATCGCGTAATCCAGGACATTCAAGGTCCGCTCCATTTCAGCCGCAAAATCCACGTGACCCGGCGTATCCAAAAGGGTAACCTGGAGATCTCCCCATGCAAATATCGCTTGTTTAGAAAAAATGGTGATACCCCGCTGTCTTTCCAGCTCATGGGTATCTAAATAGGCATCCTGCTTATCTACCCTGCCTAGCTTTCTGATTTCACCGCTGGTATAAAGCAGCGCTTCAGATAATGTGGTCTTGCCCGCATCCACATGGGCCAGGATTCCGATCACTAATCTTTTCATGCCGCAATTCAATCCTTCGTTCAAAATATCCGTAGCTTATCTATTATTATTATCATATCAATTTGCGTGCCAGGTTGCAATCGGCGCACCTAACCTCTCCTTGACCCACTGCTCTAGAAATAACAAATCAAGCATTAATGCAGGATCGTTAGGCGAGGATGCCGGGGGGTTGATAAATAAGCTCCGCACTATGCTTGATTTGTTTAAATCCTTTGATTTACATTTTTTATGTTTTTGTAACATTTAATTGGATCTTAACGTATTTTCTATTTTTTGTCAATATCTTTTCGGCAAAATTTAATAAAATCCGACAAACTACGAGTTTTTCTCGATCTTAAATTTATCCACCAGCTCCCGCAGCTGGGAACTGATTTCGGTCAGCTCCTGAGCTGAGCTGGCAACCTGTCCAATAGCAGCAGCCTGCTCTTCAGTAGCGCTGGCCACCTCATGACCGCCCACATTCAGCTCCTTTAAGGCAGCGGAAAAGTCAGTGATCTGGATCATAATTTCTTCCACCACATTTAAGATCCTGTTGAGGAGATCGCTGGATTGATCAACCTGCACAATTGCCTGATCCGCTTGATTCGAACCTGCACTCATATCCGCAACTGCAGTCGAGATGCGCGCTTGAATCTGGGAAATCAGAGCACCAATCTCAGTAGTTGCTCCACTGGACTGCTCTGCCAGCTTGCGCACCTCATCCGCTACCACCGCAAATCCGCGACCGTGCTCACCGGCTCTAGCTGCCTCAATAGCAGCGTTTAAAGCTAACAGATTGGTCTGATCCGCGATTTCTTCAATCATGCCGGCAATGCTGCCAATCTGCTTGGACAGCGTGCCCAGCTCGCCGACTTCTAAAGCCATTCTTTGAATATTATCCCGCAGCGCGTTCATCTGAATGGTAATATTCTCGATCGCCCTGGTGCCATCTGTTACCTGCTGAGAAATTTCCTGCACCTTGGCATTCATCATCTGAGCATTATTATTCATATCGTCTAGGGTGCTGGAAAACTGATTGGTAACGCTGGCAACCTGCTGAATCGATGCGCTCACTTCTTCCGAAGCTGCTGCCAATTCTGCACTGGTCACTTTAACTTTATCGGTTGTTTCCGCCGTCAAGCCTAAGGTAATTCGCATACTCTCTACAGTTTGGTTAATCGCCCGTCCTAACACACCAACCTCATCAGATGTTTTCACCGGCACAGTTTGGGTAAAGTCCCCTGCAGCAATTCCTTCCACAACGTTTTTCTGCAGTACCAGGGGAGCGGTAATCCGCCGGGCAATCACCACCGCAATACTGATCCCGATCAGAATAAACACCAGGGAGATGCTCACCAGATAATACGTTAGATCTCGCACATCCTGCAGGACATCTGCTTCTACCGCTCCTATGCTCATGATCCAGCCGGTAAGCGGCATCGGTACAATTCCAGTGATAATCGTATTGTCTAAATAGTGGGGACGGACAATGCCGCTGCTGCCAGCCCCCAAATCAGTCAGGGCTCTGCCAATGTCCGCCAATTCAGCAGTATCTGTAAAGATATTGCGCTGCTCAAGCACATATTCCCGAACAGGACTGGCCATAACAGAACCATCCTGGCTGAAAATAAACGCCATCCCCCCTTCGCCAAAGCCGAGACGCTCGGTAATATCACTTAAAAATCCCGCTTCAGCTCTTGCCATCAGCACCCCAACCACCTGGTTGTTCCGTTTAATCGGCACAGTTAAGCCTAATACAACTGTACCTGTTGCCCGATTGACTATTAAATCTGAGGCTGTTGCTGTGCCGCTGAAAGCTCGTTTTACGTAGTCGCGGTCCCCTACATTGACCACTGTACCATCATCATGCCAGGCATCCCCATTGGGGTAAACTACAGACAAAGCTTCATAAATTCCCAGGCGCCGCAGTTCAGACTGAAGCACCGGCCGCTGAACACTCCAGTCCATGCTCTGGATCTCCGGCCTGGCCGCAATCGCTTCGAGGGTGGAAAAATGAGCCAGCAGGCGGCTTTCAACATAATGGGCCGCTTCCTCAGCCTGCATCAGCAAAGCTGTTTCCACCTGATTAATCACCGCCCGGGAGCCGCCGAGATACGAGAAAAACCAAAGTCCCAAACAAATCATGAGAATCAGTACACCAATAGAAACACCCAACCGAACCGCAATACTCTTTTTCATAGAGAACAACTCCTCCTTGGGTCACCAGTTTCACAAGGCTGTCTTTGCCTACACCGCTTCCGCTTTACCGCAGCTTAAACTCGGAATAAATATGCTCATACTGATCCAGCACTCGATCTACGCCAATATAGAAGCTGGTATTGCGGGCCACATCATCCGGCATATTCAGCATCGGGTTGCTGCGGAATTCTGCGGATAGATACTGTTCAGCGGCTTTATTAGGACTGGTGAATTTGGTCAGTTCAGCGATCCTGGCTGCATTCTCAGGCTGCATAATAAAATTCAAGAACTGATAAGCTCCCGCTTTATTCGGCGCCTCTTTAGACATGACNAAGCAGTCGATGTAAATCGGCATGCCTTCTTCCGGAAAGACCGGCTGTAGCNTNGGATCAGCTGCCTGCCCCTTCACCGCTTGATTTGAATACATAAAACCAACAACCGCTTCACCGTTTACTAAGGAATCCTCGGGAGTATTAGTTTCAAAGCGGACAATATTATCCTTGAGGGCAAACAGCTTTTCCTTTGCCTCTGCTACCTTAACCGGATCGGTTTCGTTGTACTCGTAGCCCAGGGACTTGAGCACTAACCCGATCACCTCCACCGACCAGTCGATCAGCACAATTTTGTTTTTCAGCTCCGGCTGCCACAGATCTCGATAACCTTTAATCGGACTGGCACCAAGCTCCGCTACCGCTTCTGGATTAACCAGCAGGAAAGAGGTGGAGATGGCATAAGGAATCGAGTATTCGTCCCCTTCATCGTAATAGTTGCCCTGGTACACCGGATTAATATTTACAAGATTAGGGAGCTGTTCTTTATCCAGCTGTTCCAGCATTCCATTCTGCCGCAGGATATCAACCATATAATCGGTAACCACTGCCAGATCATACTGATCCGGATTAGCCTCCAGCAGCGACTGCATATCCTCGTTTGAGGTCACTTCCTTGTAATTAACCTTAATCCCAGTTTCTTTAGTAAACTCATCAATAATCGCCCGGGGAATAAAATCGCCGCCCCAAGTCATGAGATTGATCTCGCTCCCCTTGTCCTTACCGCCGCTGAAATAGACAACCAGCGCAGCCGCCAGGACAAGCACCACAGCAATAATAATTCCTCTGTTTTTCAATCCGATAACCCCCTCAATTTACTGTTTTTACTGATCACTTGGTTCAAGCCAATCACGAAAAAGGTGCCTACTAAAATTAAAGTACAGAGCGCATTCACCTTCGGTGTAACTCCTACCCGCATCATTGAGAAAATGTGCACCGGCAGAGTAGTGGTTCTTGGTCCAGACATAAAGGTGGAAATCACCACATCATCCAAGGACATGGCGATCGCCAGCAGCGAAGCAGTGGTGATTGACGGCATCACTAACGGCAGAATAATTGTCTTGACTGTCTGCCATTTGGTTGCCCCCAAATCCCGAGCTGATTCAATAATTGACCGGTCAATTTCCGCCAGCCTCAGCTGGACCATGATGTAGACGTAGGGCACGCAGAACAACGAGTGGGACAGCACCAGGGTGAGATGGCCAAAGGGCAGACCCAAACCGTTGAAAAATACCAATAGGGATACACCTAAAGCCACTTCCGGAACCAGCAGGGGAAGAATCATTACCCCCTGAATGGTTTTCTGCATGCCCTTGGTAACCGCTAAAGAAATTACTGCCGCTGCTGTACCCAGCACCGCTGAGAGCAGTGCTGTTAAAATCGCTACCTGCAGGCTCACTAAAAAAGCCTGACCGATCACCCGATCGCGAAATAATTCTCGATACCAGTCTAAAGTCAAACCAGACCACTGGGCGGTGGAGGAACTGGCGTTAAAAGAGTATAAAATCACGCTTAAGACCGGCAGATAAAGGACTACAAAGAACAGCGACAGGTAAAAAACTTCAAATCCACTAACTCTTTTTCTCATTTAAACAACCCTTCCACTTTGTCCTTGGTAATCCGCCCATAAACAGCTAAAACTCCAAGTACCAAAAGAATCATCCCCACTGAAAAAGCAGCTGCCAGCGGCCTGTTTCTGCCCCTAGTTGCCAGGGTGTTGATCAAATTGCCTAAAAAGACAGTCTGGCCGCCGCCTAACAGATCTGCAATGAAGTAGAGGCCTAAAGCAGGAATGAACACCAGGGTAAACCCACCGGCGATACCGGGAACAGTCAGCGGCAGGGTAATCTTAAGAAAGGTTTTCCACCTGCTGGCTCCCAAATCATAAGAAGCCTCCAACAGCGACTGATCCAGCTTATCCACGGAATTGTAGATGGCAATAATCATAAAGGGAATCAGCATGTACGCTGTACCGATTAGAGTTGTGCTGAATTTGTACATCATGGGAATCGGTGCGTCAATCAGTTTTAAAGCGATTAATATGTTATTGATAACACCGGAGCTGCCGAGGAGTATTACCCACCCATAAGTTCGGAGCAGACTGGAAATCCAGAACGGCAGCATAATTAAACCAATTGCGGCTGCCCGCTGTTTCCGCTCCAATTTGGCGGTAATATACGCTACTGGATAGCCAATCACCAGGGTAATAATGCCGGTCAGCACTGCCAGCAGAAACGAGTTGAGAAACACCTTGAGGTAAACCGGGTCAAAGACCCGCTGATAATTCTCAAGGGTAAATTGGAACACAATATTGCCCAAGCTGTCCCTGGACATAAAGCTGAGCACTACAACATAGATCAGGGGAATCCCCACCAACAGACCAAACCAGACGAGAATGGGAATCGCCAGCAGATTCTGCCGCACTGTTTTCATGCTGAACCAGCCTCCATCGGCAGCAGGATCGCGCCATGATCATCCCAGGATAGATACACCTGGTCCCCCACCTGATAATCTGATTCGCTCTGCTGATACTCAACAGCTGTAATCACTGCATCTTCAATCTGCACTTCAACCCTGATCTGATACCCAGCATAATGCACCGATAAAACTGTTCCCGCAAGGGAATTAGGACCGGGCTCAGCTGCAATCCGAAGTTTATCCTTGTGAACTGCCAGCATCCCCCTCTGACCTGCCTCAAGGTACGCAGCACTGCGCACGTTTATAATGCGGCTGCCCAGCTTTACCTGGGAATAGGAATCAGCGGTTGCTAAAACCTCTACTTCCAGCAGGTTGCGATCGCCAATAAAATCAGCCACAAAGAGATTGACCGGATTATTGTAAATCTCCCTGGGAGTGCCAATCTGCTGAATCCGACCCTGGCTCAGCACCGCAATCCGATCTGACATGTTTAACGCTTCATCCTGATCATGGGTAACATAGACAAAGGTGGTGCCGGTCTTTTTCTGCAGTTGGGACAGTTCGGTCTGCATATGCTTCCTCAGTTTCAAATCCAAAGCACCTAAAGGTTCATCGAGAAGCAGAATGTCCGGCTGATTGATTAACGCCCGGGCAATGGCAATGCGCTGCCGCTGACCCCCAGAGAGCTGGTGGGGCATCCGCCCTTCATAACCAGTCATTTGGACTAAATCCAGCATCTCTGCAACTTTTTCCTGCAGCTCCGGCTCGGCCATAGTCCTTTTCACCCGGGGACCGTAAGCAATATTGTCGTAAACATTTAAATGGGGAAATAAAGCGTAGTTTTGAAAAACAGTGTTCACATTCCGTTTGTTTGGCTCCAGCTCCTTAATTGAAACACCATTAAGGAGCATATCGCCGGAATCGATCCGTTCCAGACCGGCGATGCATCTCAACAGCGTTGTCTTGCCACAGCCAGATGGACCAAGCAGAGTGAGAAACTCTCCCTGCTGGATATCAAGGGTAATATCTTTGAGAACATGAACATCACCAAAAAACTTATTGATGTTTACCAAACTGAGCAGCGGTTTCTTCACGAAGAACTTCCCTTCCTCACATATGTATTAGAATATAATTATACTATAACCTTCTCCTGTGAACACTTCTAAATCTGAATCTATCTACCTGTTTATTCAACATTTAAAAAGACCTCACCTGCCCTTGGTGTTTATCCTGAGAGCAAGTGAGGTATGCGTAAATTTACTGTTACTCCAGCTCAACTAGTCCTGTATTCAGGGCATAATAGCGTCCCTGCTGCTGCATCAGCTCTTCATGACTGCCCCGCTCAATAATCTCGCCGTTTTCGATTACCATAATCGCATCAGCATCCCGCACTGTGGACAGCCGATGGGCAATCACAAAGGTTGTTCTGCCTTCCATCAGTTTATCCATGCCTTCCCCAATCAGCCGCTCGGTCCGGGTATCAACTGAAGAGGTAGCTTCATCCAGGATTAATACTGTTGGGTTGGCAACTGCAGCCCTGGCAATCGACAGCAGCTGCCGCTCTCCCTGGGAGAGGTTTTCGCCGCCTGCTGTCAGCACTGTATCGTATCCCTGCGGCAGATGCTGGATAAAGTAGTGGGCATTGGCCAGTTTGGCAGCTTCCACAACTTCTTCATCAGTAGCATCAAGCCTGCCGTAGCGGATGTTGTCGGCTACAGTACCTTCAAACAGGTACACATCCTGAAGCACGATGCTCATGGTACTCCGCAGATCATGCTTATTGATCCGGCGGATATCAATTCCGTCAAAGAGAATCTTGCCTTTATCGATTTCGTAGAAGCGGTTGATCAGGTTGGTGATAGTTGTTTTACCCGCTCCGGTTGATCCTACAAAGGCAATCTTCTGTCCCGGCTTAGCCCAGAGGCTGATGTTCTTCAGCACCCGCTGCCCCGGCACATAGCCGAAATCAACATCTTCAAACTGAATATGGCCTTTCAGCGGCTGATAGACAATTCCGTCTTCCGTCGGCACTGCCCAGCAGAGACCGTTTTTACCGCTGCAGTCAGCAACCAACCTTACCTCACCCTGATCTGCCTCTGGTTCCTGATCGAGGATGTTGAAAATCCGCTCAGCCCCGGCAATGGCTGCAAACAGGGTGTTCAGCTGGTTGGAAACCTGGGTAATCGGCCGGGAAATTGTCCGCGTGAACTGGAGAAATGCTGCAATGTTCCCGATAGTGACGATGCCAAGAATCGCCAGGTAAGCTCCACCCATGGAAACCAGTCCGTAGAGGACAAAGGATAAACTGCCCATGATCGGCATCAGCATAACGCCGTAAGTGGAGGCATTGGTGCTGGTCTGGCGCAGCCTTTCGTTTTTATCAACAAAGGTGTTAATTGCCCTGTCCTCATAGTTAAAGACCTGGACTACCTTTTGACCGCTCATCATCTCCTCGATGTACCCATTCATATCAGCCAGCTGAGCCTGCTGTGCCCGGAAGTATTTTGCGGATCTAGTTCCAACATAACGGGTTGCAGCAAACATAAACACCAGCATCAGTACCACAATCGCGGTCAAGGCGGGACTGATCACCAGCATCATAATGAAAGTACCGATAAAGGTAACCGCTGAGATTAAAATCTGGGAAGCGTTTTGCTCAAGGGCTTGGTTGAGCATATCCACGTCGTTGGTAAAGGTGGACATCAGTTCGCCATGGCTGTGGCGATCAAAAAAGGACATCGGCAGTTTCTGCACATGGGAGAACATCTCAGTCCGGATCTGGTGGATTGTCCGCTGTGCCAGTCGGGCCATGAATAAATTACCAAGGTACTCAGCAATGGAGATTGTAATTACAATCAGACCCATAACCACCAGATTCTTGACAAACAGAGCCTGACTCTGTTCGGTAACCAGGGAATCAATAATGGGACTGAGCATGCCGTTAGCTCCAATCCGAGCTAACGAACCAAGCACAATAAAGATCAAGCCGCCTACAAACAGCAGTTTATTATACTTAAAGTAGCTGAACATCCTAACTACAGTCTTGCGCAGATTGCGTGGACGCAGCTGTGGCGCTCTACCATGTTGNTTCATCAGCTCGCCACCCCTTTCTGCTGCGATTCATAGATATCCCGATAAATCGGTGAGATTTCTAACAACTGGTCATGGGAGCCGACCGATTCAATCTGTCCCTCATGCAGGACAATAATTCGGTCCGCATACTGGATCGAAGAAATCCTTTGACCAATAATGATCGTGGTAATGCCTCTCAGCTCTTCCCGGAAAGTGCGCTGGATTTTCGCATCAGTGGTCATATCCACCGCCGATGTGGAATCATCGAGAATCATTACCTTAGGCCGCTTAATCAGCGCCCTAGCAATGGTCAGCCTCTGCTTCTGACCGCCGGAGAAGTTACTGCCGCCCTGCTCTACCCAATGGTCTAAACCATCTTCATATTTGGACACAAACTCCCATGCCTGGGCCTGTTTCAAAGCGGTAATAATCTCAAAATCAGTGGCTTCCTCATTGCCCCACTTCATATTATCCCGGATGGTGCCGGAAAACAGAGTGTTTTTCTGGAGCACAAAGGCTACCTGATCCCGCAGGAATTTCAGATCATAATCCCGCACATCCACCCCACCCACTCGAACCGCACCTTCAGTGACGTCATACAAGCGGGGAATCAGCTGTACCAGAGTGGATTTCGCGGATCCGGTCGAGCCNATAATCCCAATGATTTCACCGGACTCGATCTTCAGATTGATATCCCGCAGTACTTTTTCACTGCTGCCGGGATAGGCAAAGCTGACATTGTCAAATTCGATTGAACCATCTTGAATCNCAGTAACAGGCTCCAGAGGGTTATTAATCTCCGACTCAGTATTCCAGACCTCTAAAATCCTGTCTTTAGAAGCGACTCCCCTTAACAGCTGCATGAAAAACATAGAGATCATCATCAGGGAAATCATGATCTGGGTAATGTAAGTAATAAACGAGATTAACTCACCCTGACCCATAGTGCCCGCTGTCACCTGCTTGCCGCCAAACCAGAGCACCGCAATGATGGTGCTGTAAATAATCAGGTTGAGGAGCGGCATCANAAAAACAATGATCGAGATTGCCTTTAAGGCTGTATCCCGCAGGNCATCATTCCGTTCCTTAAACCGTTTTTCCTCGTGCGGCTGCCGGTTAAAGGACTTAACAACACCGACACCAGCAAGGTTTTCTTTAATCACAGCGTTGATCCGGTCAACCCGAGTTTGGATTTCCAAGAACAGAGGTCTAGCTTTAGTCAGCACCACTAAAGTGATAATCACCAAAGCTGGGATTGATACCGCAAAGACCAGCGTCAATGATGAATTGATGTTGAGTGCCATCAACAAGGCCAACAGCATCATAGAAGGAGCCCGGATTCCCATCCGGAGGCACATCATGGCTACCTGCCCAATTGTGTTGCAGTCATTGGTTAGTCTAGTAATCAAAGAAGAAACTGTGAATTTGTCGAGGTTAGCAAAGGAAAAGCCCTGGATTTTCTTAAAAGTAGCCAACCGGATTTCTGAGGCAAAACCATAGCCGGCCCGAGCCCCGAAGTGGGAACTTAAAATTCCAAAAACCATTCCCGCTAACGCCACAAAAATCATGACAATGCCTACTTTAACTACATAATTAATGTCCTGAGTTGCAATCCCAATGTCCACAATTCGGGACATCAAGTAAGGTACCGAAACATCGGTTAAAACCTCTAAAATCATCATAATTGGACTTAACAACGCATAAACTCGATACTTTTTCATGTAAGGAATTAACTCTTTCAAACAATCGCCCCTATCCATTAAAAAATTACTTAAGGAAGGTTTTCAATTTCATCTAAATTAGCATTGATTTTCTGCAGTGATTTGTTAAACTGCTCTAATTCCTCTTGAGTAAAACCTAAGAACAGTTCTTTGTATCTTGTGTGGATATGTTCTTCGTAATCAGCAATCACAGCCCTGCCCTGCTCAGTGATTACTAAACGATTGTAGCGCATATCCTCTTCCAGGGGGATCTGCTCAATCATTCCCAGCTTCAGCAAGCGTTTAATAGAACCACTAACCGCTCCCTGGGTCAGGCGCATCTGTTTGGATAACTCTTTTTGGCTCATATTGGGATTGTTGGCAATCAGTATCGCAATATGCAGCAGCCGGAAATTCAAGCCGTACTGATCAACCTTCGCCCGCATGATCTGCGCTATCCTTTGATAAGTCTGCCTCAAGTGGAGGGCTACATCTGCTTCCAGCACATTCTAACCTCCAATACTTTAGCGTTAAACTAACCAACACTTTAATGCTAAACTATTTTTTCGCGGGTGTCAAGAGCAGCTGAAAATTTACCTTGACATTTACCCCTGATGCAATAGAATCGAAGCAAAGAGATTCATGAGGAGGGATTCACTGTGATTACTGAGGTGGATTTAAAGCATCTGAGGCGCTGTGTGGAGCTGGCTCGAACCGCCCTGGAAAAGGGAGATGAACCCTTTGGTTCAGTACTGGTTTCTGGCGATGGCAGGGTGCTTCAAGAAGACCACAACCACGTGGCTGGGGGAGACCACACCCAGCATCCAGAGTTTAATTTAGCCCGATGGGCAGCGGCGAACCTTACCCCTGAAGAGCGCAGCAGCTCACGGCTGGGTTGGTTTAAGCCGAATTGTGTATGCCAGCTCTTCCCAGCAGCTGGTGCAGTGGTTAACTGAACTGGGAATTCCTCCATCCCGGGTGAAAAATCTGCCGATTCACGAAGTTATTCGGGATACGGTAGTAGATGGACCGGTTCCAGAACTGGCTGAAGAAATCCGGGAGCTGCACCGGGAGTTTTATGCCCGGAAACGCCGCAGTAATCAGTAGATTGTTCTGGATTCCCGCCGCCCTGTGTGTTATAATATAGAGAAAATTTTCCTAAGACTGTTTAAGGAGAAAATGGAGGTTTAATAATGACAGAAGCCATGAATCCTTTTCTAAACGCCCAGAAACAGATTAAGGCTGCCTGCGATCAGCTGGGTTTGGAACCTGCTGTATATGAGATTTTAAAGCAGCCGATGAGAACCTTAGAAGTCAGCATTCCAGTTAAAATGGATGACGGCTCGGTTAAAACCTTTCTCGGTTACCGTGCCCAGCACAACAACGCAGTTGGTCCCTTTAAAGGCGGGATCCGCTTCCATCAAGATGTAACCCTAGAAGAAGTTAAAGCTTTATCCATGTGGATGACTTTCAAATGCGGTGTGGTGGGAGTACCTTACGGCGGCGGCAAGGGAGGCGTAGCAGCCGATCCCTTTACTTTATCCCCCAGTGAGCTGGAACGTTTAGCCAGGGGGTATGTGCGGGCAATCGCACCAATTATTGGCGAAAAGGTGGACATTCCTGCTCCTGACGTTGGAACCAACGGACAAGTGATGGTGTGGATGGTTGATGAGTACCAGAAAATCACCGGACAGTTTGCGCCGGGATCCTTTACTGGAAAACCTGTGTCGTTCCACGGTTCACTGGCGAGAACTGAAGCTACCGGATATGGAGTAGCTCTGATTGCTAAACTAGCGGCAGAAAAGATTGGCTTAGATATTGCCGATGCCAAGGTAGCCCTGCAGGGATTCGGCAATGTGGGATCCTATACCGCAAAATATATTGCTGAACTCGGCGCTAAAATTGTAGCTGTTGCTGACCATACCACCGGACTGTACAACAGCAATGGCTTTGATATTGATGCATTGAGCGAATATGTGCGCACCCATAAGGTGATTAAAGGCTTCCCAGCGGAAAAAGAGTTTCCCCGGGAAGAGATTATTACCTGGGATGCAGATATTCTGCTGCCCTGCGCATTAGAAAACGTGATTACTCCAGAAAATGCCGGCAGTGTCAAAGCTAAAATAGTGTGCGAAGGGGCCAACGGACCAACCACTACCGAAGCCGATCAGATCCTCAACAAAAATGGAGTGCTGGTTGTACCGGATATCCTCGCCAACAGCGGCGGTGTAACAGTGTCTTACTTTGAGTGGATCCAGAACCTCAACGGTTATTCCTGGACTTTTGATGAAGTCCAAGATAAGCAGAAAGCAATGATGACCAAAGCTTTCGAAGAAATTTGGGAGCTTAAAGAAGCACATCAGGTTGATATGCGCACCGCTGCCTACATGATTTCAATTCAAAGAGTAGCTAACGCTATGAAACTGAGCGGATGGTATTAATCAGCAGAGCTAGGCGTAACCGCCTAGCTCCTGTCAGATCAGCTGAATTTGATCCCAATCTCTCTTATAAACCCAACCAAATCTATATACTCTATGTCAAACTCTCGGCACACATTAGGGAATCTTTACCTTATTCCTTCTATTCGGATCATAGGTCTCCTCTGTAACTACTACATATTTATAAGCTAAAGCATGAGCACATAACCACGAGTCTGGATCACTTGCAAACGCAGACTTGGCCGAAGCCTTATATTTTTCATTCTGATTAACAGCTGTGATAATTTTTGAATAACATTCAATGACCTTATTATCCTCTGAAGTCTTGACCATAAAAGACGTTTCATTTGCCTTCAACCATTCAGACAGCAAATCCTCATTTCTATATATTTCATCCCTTATTTTATCTACAAGAATAATCCTCGACCCACCTTTTTCGATTAGCTGGTCCCAAAACGCCGGAGCAAAATCAAACGAATAATACTTTCGATACGAGCTGATTAAAGTATTCGCATCAATAGCAAAGAACTTACTAGCCATAGGCCATTACTTCTTCTTTTATTTTGTCGTAAGTCTTTCCTTTGACCCCTAGTAATCTAAAAGCGTAAGTATACTCGATGTCCCCTGCCTCCGCGTTTGTCACCACAGCTTCCATGAATGTTGGACTGATTCTGGACTTAAATGTTTGGTAAAAGAATGGGCTGCCAGAACTTCGCTTGCTTGTTTGAAAGTCCTGGATTGATCTAGCTTTAATCAGCTCAACTGCACCCTGGTCAATTAACTTCATGTCTTTTAGCTTTATGGCGATAGCCAGTCTGCTTACCTTAAAAATCCGACTTAGGTCATCGATCTGTTCGAGAACATCCTTGTTTGCTATCCAGTGTTGTTTAATATCTGCTGCAGGTACCAAAAACTCAGCAGTTAAACGGTTGATCTGCTGTTCATGACTTGCGGTAGCTTCCTCAAAGTCTATAAAGATGTCTTCTTGCTCAAAGAGCACATGGAGATACTCGTGAATTAGGGAGAATATCATGCCTGCCTTTGAATCATTTCTATTAATGAAGATTAAAGGCGCGACATCATCGTACAACATAAATGCCCTGAATTCATTGATATCCAACCGCCGATGATTATTCATACCTACAACACTATTTTGCATTACTAAAATTCCGGCATGCTCCAATTTTTCTTTGATAAAGTTGTAAGCTGCATCGTAATCCCTAACTTCTTCATGCCAACGTTCAGTCACATCCAGCAGCTCTCTAGCAAGCCGAGCATCAGATACCATTTCTCCTGTTTTCGCCTCGTTGAATCGTGTGATAATCTCTAACTTATTCCAACCCAAACTCCTTCTATAATCACTCATCCAGTTTTTGCGAAAATCCATCTCTAAAATAGTATCTTTCAGATTTTTGCTGATCGTCAACAGCTTGTTGTTAATGACCCGAAATTCAGTTTCAATCGGATCTTGTTTAGGGGGAGCTTCTAAGAAAAAATAGCCAAACGGTATTTTAAGATAATCTGCTATTTTTTCAAGCTGTTTAAATGTAGGATGCTGTTCTCCATTAATGGACTTGTATATTTCAGGATGCCTGCTAAAAATCTCTCCCACATTCTTCTGCGACTCTTCAATCGCCCACAGCCATATTTCTTTTTTAATTGGAACTCTAAGCGGTTCACCCATAATGACACCCTATTCCTTTCGCATCAAATTTAATGCGTTGAGCCGGCTGTCGGAACAGCTTCTTACATAATAATTACTTTAGGTAAAAATGGCAAATTTCCTTCACAACTACATTATGCTGACTCAAGCTGCATCTTGAAGATAGTGCCTTCCTAGTGAATTATTCCCTTTATTCTCCAGCAGATCTACCATGCGGAATGATCTTGCTCTTTTCAGGAGGAGTTTTGAATTTTAAGAAGAACTTACTGGCAAACAAGATGCGGAGGGAGTAGTCATGCTGGTTAGGCACAGCCATATTGACACATTTCTGCAGGCAGCACAGGTATATTTAGAAAAAGATGAAGNCCTCAACAACTTAATGCTCGGCATTGCCCTAAGAATTCAGAGGGACCCCAACTTCTACCAGCGGGTAGAGATGTTCACTCTTAACGAGGGAGCTGATCAAATCCTGGCAGCTCTGGTAACTGTCCCTGAAAAATTGATTATTTACAGTACCAAAGGCATTACTGCCGCAGCAGTGGAGCAGTTAGTTTTGGAACTGCTGGAGCAAGAAATTAACGTCCCAGGGGTTATTGGTCCCAAAAAACTAGCCGAGCAGTTTGCCGCAGTTTGGAGCGCTCACACAGGCTGTTCGGTTCAGCTGGCTATGCATATGGGAGTTTATGAACTGCGCCAGGTTAATGAAGAGGTGATCGGTGAAGGTTCACTGCGCCCTGTTAAGCGAGGCGACCTGGACCTTTTGACCCGGTGGATCGCAGGGTTTCACACAGATACAGGACNAATCAATATTGACATGGAGCTGTGCCGGGCACTGGCCAAACGGCGCATTGCTGAGTCAAGTGCGTTTTTCTGGGAACACCAAGGGACACCGGTATCAGTAGCTGCGCAAAGCCGCCCGACTCTAAACGGAATTACGATTAATATGGTTTACACGCCCAGGGAATATAGAGGCCGGGGTTATGCCACCAGCTGTGTGGCAAGTTTGAGCCAGCAGCTATTGCATTCAGGATACAAGTTTTGTGCCCTGTTCACCGATTTAGCTAATCCAACTCCCAATAAAATTTACCGCGATATTGGTTACAGATATATTGGAGATTTTGGCGATTACAGATTTTCGTGATTGNCAACAGCCATCTTACTCGGCGGCATAACCGCTGAGGAGGATGGCTGTTGTTTACATTAACTTTACTGCTTCCCTTTCGCAGTCCTCCGCCGTTTTCAAAAGCTGCGCAATCTCCTGCCTGTGGACTGCTTCCGCCAGATCGGCAGAGCATTTAAGCTCAAACGCCCGCTGCCAGCATTGATGCACAGTCTTATATAAGCCTGCCAGATCAGCCAAACCATACTTTGCAAAGAACCGCCAGGCATACCATTTCAATGCCGCATAAGTTCCTAAATAATATTCCAAATTCCAGGACTGATCAGGGTTATACTCANCTTCAAAGGGCTTAATCAACGCAGGATAAGCAGCTAGTCCATCTGGGTTCGGACACCACTCTTCCCCGTTTAAATGGGCTTTCGCAAGTTTTAAAGTATCAGCAAGGACAGCTTCCTGGGGTTTATCATTGCGGCCGGTAACTGTGAGCACATTGAGGATTGGAACTTCTCTTTGACCAAGCTGAGCATAGTCCATTGTTTCTTCTTTACCGAGCACAGTAAGCACAGCGAACTGCTGCGCCTGATCATCATAGCCGATTATCAAACCCCACTCCGGGACCCCGATATCCCAGCTGATTGCGGCAATGCCGTTATCAATTGATTGCTTGATCATCTCAACCGCAGCCAGCCGCCGCTCCTCCGCAATCTCATCTTGATTCCACATCCCCTCAATATACCGGCAGGTCAATCCAGCATGTTCAATCCAAACCTGCTGCTTACAAAACTCCCACAAGCTGGTTGCACTGACACATAAATCAGGGGCAACCCACATTCTAAAGGCAAATCCACTGGCCGCCACAACATCCTCCGCAAGATCACTGTAAGGACTGTGTTTTACCGCTGCCGACAAACTCTTAGCAAAGGAAAACAAATAGCCGGTACTGTCATGGACGCCTTCCCAACTCACCCTCAGCTTTTTCATTGTCCCCTCTCCCTCAATGCTTATTTGAATGCGCGATTCTTTCGTCAAATTTAAAATATTTCCTCCCCTTTTTTCTCACCAAAAAACAAAATTTCACTTGATTTTTATCCTGATCCTGTGATATATTTGTAACATAAAGTGATATATATATCACATAACAGGGAGGCTGAAAGAATGTCAAAATCTGCCTATAAATACATCGGGTTTCTTGGATTCCTTGGTTTTACCGGTTTCCGCTATTTTCAGACCGGAGAACCGGCAGCTTTATGCGGTTTTGCTAGTTTTGCATTCTTTGCCTATTTTTGGGTATCCAGATTGAGCGTCAATATTCCTGATGAGCGCTATTGGGAAAATGTTCAGAAAGCAAAAGCTTTTGTGGGCAACCTGGCCTGGATCGAAATAACAATCCTATTTGTAATATCGGTTCTGTTTGCTGGAGTCCAGGAAATACTGGTATTTGGCATAGCGGTTGTATNTGCTTCGCTGATCTTGGGTTATGCGATAAAACTATATCAATTAGAAGAAAAGTGATGCAGCAATGACTAAGTTTACATGCCATCTAAAAAAGTACCGGCAGCTGGCCGGCATGACACAAGAAGAGCTGGCTGAAAAAGTGAATGTCAGACGGGAAACAATTGTGCGCCTAGAAGCAGGCAGATATAATCCATCATTAAAGCTAGCTATCGACATTGCACGGGCAGTCAAGGCACCGATTGAAGAGATTTTTGTGTTTGATTAGAGAAAAACTCCCCTGCCTTCCGGCAGGGGAGTCACTAAATCCGCTTATCTCTTTAATTCCCAATAGCAGCGTTTGGGAGAGACAATTTTTTCTTCCTTCTTCAGTTTATTCATTGCCTTTTCTACTTCTTTTTTATCTAGGCCGGTGGCTTCCACGACTTGTCCAGTTCTAACCGGCTCTTCTGCCTTCTCAAAGAATTCTAGTACTGCTTGATAAGCATCCATTAATGAATCCCTCCTCAATTTATGTACACATCAATTTTAACCCATATTCTGCTCTAAGTCTACCCTTATTAGGAATCTTTCTTAATAATTACTTTCTGTGGTGTAGACAAGAAGTAGATGAACATAGTTTTCCCGCGCCAAACGGTCAATATCCACAATTATTGCTACAAGGCATGCTGCTTTTAATAAACGCTGAGCTTCAAGCTGCTCAGGTTGCGATAATTAGCTTTAGTAAATCGGTTTACCAAAATACGAGAAGTCATTTAGGGCTGTTTCAATTTGTTCTCGGGAGTATTTGGCACCCTTAATCTTGATAACACCTTGGATGATGCTTTCCCGAGATTTGTCCTGCAAATGTTTATAAGCATAAAGTGCTGTTGCCAGCAGTTCTAAATCTGAAGCTGAGCGACCTCCAAAGTCAGTAATAACTCTATCAATTAACTGCAGCTGTTCTCGAGATAAATCCATAGGCTGTACACTAAACACTTCCTCGTTGACACTCATCAAATGAGAATACCCGGAATAATCAAAATCAATGATGCCGTCTGCACTCAAAAATGTTGTAACAGCATCCAGGGAACTGCTGTAGGGACCATAAAAATGCAGTCCATAGTCAAAACCTAAATCGACACCTGCTTCCTGAATCAAAAAAACTAATTTCTGCAGTATTTTTTTGCCCGGTTTTTTGTCCCAGATCTGATTAAATTTCTTGATAATATATGCCGCATTGTTAGGAAATT
>JGI24713J26584_10000716_pt1 | contig 24937 bp, 22 predicted proteins | sample BioPla4DNA1_FD_26584 | JGI IMG/M metagenome (IMG submission 26584) | reverse complement strand
GGGTTATACGTTACATCAGCCTTTACCTGCGCAGTTATTTCTCTTTCGTCAAAAAGCTGCATCAGCAGGAAATCACCGTCAACGGATATAATCCGCCCGGTAAACACCTCGCCTTCAAGCGGCATATTTGCACTCTGCGCCTGCAGATACTGCAGTATTACCTGGGATACAGAATCAGGAATCCTCAATATTAATCATCCCACCAATCCGTGCGTAAAGCTTTTTCTATGTATCGGGCATAAACCGTATTTCCGTATAGCTTCCATATGTTCCCGTGTTCCGTACCCTTTATGCCTGTCGAATCCGTACTGAGGATATTGCCTGTGGGCTTCTTCCATCCACCTGTCCCTTGTAACTTTTGCAATTACTGAAGCAGCCGCAACAGAAACGCTCAGGCTGTCGCCCTTGTCAACAGGATACTGTTCAATGGGCAGCGGAAGTTTCAGGGAATCTATGATTAAATAATCAGGCTTCCTTTTAAGGTCTGAAACGGCTTGGATCATTGCTTTTTTTGTTGCGTTGAGAATATTGATTTGATCTATCTCTTCGGGCATGATTATGCCTATGCCGTAGTCAACCGCTTCTTTTACTATTATATCAAAAAGCTTTTCCCTCAGTGTTCCGGTAAGTTTTTTTGAATCATTAAGATGCTCTATAAAGCAATCATCGGGAAGAACCACGCACGCTGCAACAACAGGGCCTGCAAGCGGGCCTCTTCCCGCTTCGTCTATGCCTCCTATATGTACAAAACCCCTTCCCCGTGCCTGAACCTCGAACACAGACATCCGCTTCAGTCTTTCCTTTTCTTCCCTGAGCCTTATAAGCCTTTTTGAAAAGGTATCGGCAAGTTTTGCAACAGATATGCCATAATCGGGCATAATATCACACAGCCAGGATACTGCTTCTTCAAGCGGCATTTCTTCAGCTTTTTGCCTGATTTCCGCCACTGTCATCCTTCTTGTCATCAAAATCACTCTCTTCCGGGCTCTCCAGCGTAATTCTGCCTATTTTTGCTGCCCTGAATTCATCAAGAATTATACTGCTGATTCTATAATAATCAACTTCGCTTCCCGACACAAGACATCCTCTTTTCCTTCCGGCCTCTTCCAGGAGTATATGCCCGGGAATTCCTTCTGCTTCGCTGAGTTTATACCTGTTCCGAAGCTGTTCGGGATACAGTCGTGAAAGCACTTCCAACAGCTTTGACGCCAGCGTCGCAATATCCATTATTTCATCGCGTATTGCGCCTGTGAACGCAAGGTTCATTCCTGTTTGCGGATCGTCAAACTTCGGCCACAGTATTCCCGGGGTATCCAAGAGCTGGATTTCAGGGTTTATCCTTACCCACTGCTTGTTCCTTGTTACACCGGGTCTGTCGCCGGTTACTGCTGTCGCCCTGCCTGCTATCCTGTTTATAAGCGCTGATTTACCCACGTTTGGAATACCCACTATCATGGTCTTGATTGGCCTGGATATTCTTCCTCGTTCAGCCGCTTTTTTAAGCACGGGCTCCATTATTTTCTTCAACCGGGCAACAAGATTGGGTATCCCCTCACCGGTTAACGCATTTATGCATATTGCATCAATGCCGTCCTGCCTGAACCTGTCAATCCACATACCGTTTTTTTCAGGATCAGCAAGATCGCTTTTGTTCAGCGCTATTATCCTTNGCTTGTTTTTTACCAGCCTGTCAATCTCCGGGTTTTGGCTGCTCCTTGGTATCCGTGCGTCTAAGAGCTCTATTACCACATCAATCAGTTTCAGGTTTTCAGACAGCATTCGCCTGGTCTTTGCCATATGCCCGGGAAACCATTGAATATTCATTAATAACTCTCCATTACCAGGTAATAATTATATGTGCAAAAATGCCGGATATTAAGAAAGAGGACAATTTGTCCTCTTTTTTAAGATTGTTATTTTTTTGCGCCGATGTCTTCTNTGATTCTTGCAGCCTTACCAACTCTGTCGCGCAGATAATAGAGCTTGGCCCTTCTAACCTTTCCTCGTCTGACAATTTCAATATTGTCAACTTTCGGAGAATGAATCGGGAATACTCTTTCAACACCAATTCCAAAGGATACCCTTCTGACCACAATGGCACGACGGATACCGCTGCCATGGATCCCGATAATGAAGCCTTCAAAGGTCTGAAGTCTTTCACGGGTACCTTCCTTAACCTTAACGGCTACCTTCACGTAATCTCCTACTCTTAAATCGGGAAGGTTTTGTTTCATGCTTTCCTTTTCCAGTTCACGAATAATATCCATATCAAAACCTCCAAATCATGGACGTTCTTGCCGGGATAAAAAAACCGTCCGACAGAGGACCGCCCGTATTCACGATTAAACATTATAACACAGGAATCCGATTGTGTAAATACCGTTTTTTTGCCTATGGCGTTTTACATTCTAGAGAAGTCAAACATATGTGACACAACCTCTGAAAAATTTTCTCTGAACAATGCTGTAACTGCCCTTAAACTGAAAGGGCGCAGTGCAAATCCATCATTAAAGGATTACACTGCGCCCGTTGTTTCCGAAAACATATTGATTATGCTTCTTACGGGTTGAGCTAAGAACTTCCTGCCTGTTTTACGGCCAGGGCCTTATACCGAACGCAAGCGCGGGGTCAAAACTCCTACCTGATACGGATATCTGCGTCCACGGGTACAATCTGGATCCAGGTCTGTCCAGGATTTANGGTTATCTCATTGTTATTCTCATCAAGGTACTTGGTTTTGGATGTGCGGAATGTTTTGACCCAGGTAATGTCCTGTTTTACGCCATTGCTTATATAATATCCCTTTCCGCTGCCCGTTGTATACAATTGCTGCCTTCCGTACTTATCTCCTTCTATCGTCTTGTTCTGAACAAACAGGATTATTATATTCTTTGCGCGGATAACCTCATTTGTATTCCTGTCAATCTGAAATTCTCCAAGACGGGTTCTTTTATAGTTCTGCTGTTCCTCGTCATAATAATACCCGCAGGTACTGTATAAACTGTATTTTATGAATATCTCCCTTGCGCTTTCCCCGTTTTCATAGGTCACATCTTCGGTGTTATAGGAAAACGGGAGTGTTTGCTCGGTTGTCAGGGAATACTCGGTTTTCTCAAGGAACTTTGTTATTCTTTCACGATTGGTATATGAATCGTGGTAGTTGGATTTGTCATTGGTCAGATCCCAAAAGACACCGTATGTTTCGGGCATAACCCCGTCTATATTGTCTATATTGTAAAACGCCAGATCCCGGTAGGCATAATCGCTCCATCCGATATGGGTATAAATTGCATCATATTCCATCGCGTAATCAAGGAAATAGTGCCTTGAGCTTCTGACCGGCCCGATGTAATCGGGCAGATTATCCCAGAACAATGCCATATACCTTGTATCACCATATTCCACAAGGGCTTCATAAACTACCTGTGCCAGCCCCAGCCCGCCCTGCGGGAGAACCTCTTTTCCTTCATTGTCGATCATCACAGCAATAGGCCTTGTCCCTTCCACTGGAAAGNTAAAATCTGTTGCTTTTTTCACAGGAGTAGGCGAAGGGGTAATGTCCTCCGTATTCTCATCGCTGCCGGGATCGGCATCTTCATCTCCGGGTTCTGTGTCTTCGGTGCCGGTGGGTGTCGGTTCGGGTGAAATATCAGGATCCGATATCGCTGTATCCGCCTCTTTGCTGCGTTTTACCGACTGGGCAATAAAAAAGGTGGCTGTTGCACTTACGATGAATAACAAGGCAATGACAAGAATTATCACACCTCTTTTATTCAATTTAATCTTGAATTTCTTCATAATAAACCCCCATAAAAATTAAAGGATGATAAAAGCTATTATTTTTTACTCTAACATCCATTATATCGTATGAAATACGAAGGTCAACATTATAGTACAAAGTCGGCCGCCAGCAGCCTTCCGACAGCCGGGCAGTCTGTTCCGGAGCTAATGATAATACAATGGGAACAGGAAAACAAAAAAAATTACATTTCACAAACTGAAAAACGTTAAGGCAGGGCTTCGCAAAAAAGGAGCTGTCCCAAATCAGTTTTGAGACAGCCCCTTTTAAAGCTCTTTTTTCTTACTCCTCTTCAAAGGCTGCTTTTTTGAATGCATCAAAGACCCTCTGCTGAACTTCTTCGTCTTCTTCGGCAATCAGGTAATACTCGTCTTCATCTTCATCGTATTCCAGCCTCATAATAACGATTTCGGCTTCATCCTCTTCGTCATCATCAAGTGTCTGCATTACTGCGTATTCCTGTTCATCAACCTTAACAGTTGCCAGAAACTCAACTTCTAAAGTTTCCCCGTTTTCACCTGTTAATTCGATGACATTGTCCATTTCATCGCAATCATGCTGGTGACCGCATTCGTTGCACTTGTTATCGGGCATAAAATAACCTCCTTTTTTTACCGGCATTCCAGCCGGTGGTGTTTCCCCGCAAAGGCAGGGTTTTCAAGAATTTTNCCGGGCATCCATATAACTTTGAAGTATAATGGAAGCCGCCATCTGATCAATTTTTCCTTTGTGCTTTCTGCTGTTGATTCCCATTTCAATCAAAGCCTGCCTTGATTGTGCAGTGGAAAGTCTTTCATCCCACGGGATTACGCTTACACCGGGTATATGGTTTTTCAGTTTCTCGATGAAAACCTGGGTCCTTCGGCCCCGTTCACCAACGGTACCGTTCATGTTGCCGGGAAATCCTACAACAATTGCATTGCAGCCATAATACCCGACAAGCTCCTTAATCCTGTCAAGGGGTTTTTTCCATTCCTTGTTCCAATGGATGGTTTCAAGCGCCTGGGCAGTAATCCCTAAAGGATCACTTACCGCAACACCGATCCTTGCTTCACCAAAGTCTATACCCAGTATTCGCATAAACCCTCCCATATATACAACGAATGCTTCCCACCTTATCGTTTAATGATATATCAGCTCCGGTTACTTGTCAATCTGAATCATGCTTTCTTCCCAGATATCCGGTGCTTCAAAGCCCATAAGGTTAACAACCGTTGCCGCAATATTGGCAAGCCCGAAATTTCCTTCTTTCAGTGCATACCTGCTGCCATTGAAATTATCGTAAAGTATAAACGGTACCTTGCTGAGTGTATGGCTTGTTTTTGCCTTAATCACACCGTTTTCGTCCGGTTTCGGTTTTCCGTTCTTGTCAAGCTCGTACATCTCGTCAGCATTACCGTGGTCGGCAGTGATAATTGACATTCCGCCCAGTTCGTCCACGCAGTTCAGAATCCTCTTAAGGCATAAGTCAACGGTTTCAACGGCAATCAATGCTGCCTGGTATATTCCCGTATGCCCCACCATATCGCCGTTCGGGAAATTAACCCTGGCGAAACGGTACTTCCCTGTACGCAATTCTTCTATGAACCTGTCAGTAATCTCGGCAGCCTTCATCCACGGGCGCTGTTCAAACGGCACAATATCCGAAGGAATCTCGATATAGGTTTCAAGATTGTCATCGAATTTTCCGCTCCTGTTACCGTTCCAGAAATAAGTCACATGTCCGTATTTCTGGGTTTCTGAAACAGCAAGCTGCGTAACACCCGATTTGCACAGGTATTCGCCTATCGTATTCCTGATTTCCGGCGGCGGAACCAGGTATCTTTTCGGAATATGAAGGTCTCCGTCATATTCGAGCATTCCTGCATATGCAACCTTCGGATACCTCTTCCTGTCGAACTTTGAGAAATCCTGTTCTTCAAAGGCACGGCTTATTTCTATCGCCCTGTCGCCGCGGAAATTGAAGAAAACAACACTGTCGTTGTCGTTTATTGTACCTACAGGTTCTCCGTTTTCAGCAATTACGAACGGGGGAAGATCCTGATCTATGGCATGGGTTTCGGCGCGAAGGGTTTTTATTGCTTCCCTTGCTGATGAAAACAGCCTGCCTTCACCAAGCACATGGGTTTTCCAGCCCAGTTCGACCATTCCCCAGTTGGCTTCGTACCTGTCCATGGTAATTTTCATACGGCCGCCGCCGCTGGCAATCTTTACGTCAAAGTCCTCAAACCTTGTTTCCGAAAGGAATGCTTCAAACGGATCAACATATTCCAGCGCAGAAGTCTCACCGACATCTCTTCCATCCAGAAGAATATGCACGCGAACCCTCTTTATTCCTTCCTTCTTTGCCTGCACTATCAAGGCTTTCAGATGGTCGATGTGTGAATGTACATTCCCGTCGCTGAAAAGGCCAATGAAATGCAGAGTAGAATTGTGTTTCAGCACATTTTCCGAAATTTCGCGCCAGGCTTTGCCTTCATATAATTTACCCGTTGCTATGGCTTCATTAACAAGTTTTGCACCCTGGCTGTATATTTGTCCCGCGCCTATGGCATTATGCCCAACCTCCGAATTGCCCATGTCGTCATCACTGGGTAATCCTACTGCTGTACCATGGGCCTTAATCAATGTATTCGGATATTTCCTGAACAGCATGTCAAGGGTAGGCGTATATGCGTGGTAAACAGCATTTCCTTCGGTTTTTTCAGACATGCCGATCCCATCCATAACCACTACAACAACAGGACCTTTATAGCCATTGAAATTATTAAGTTTTTTCAGCATATTTCAACCCCCAGGTTCTTCAGTTTTTATGAAAAAGCCCTCCGGTTCGTCCGGAGGGCCGGAAATCTTTATTCTTATGCCTTGTTATAATTGACTATTGAAACATATTCATCAAGTTTCAGGCTGGCTCCCCCTATCAGACCACCGTCAATGTCAGGCATGTCAAAGAGCTCTTTTGCATTGGAAGCCTTAACGCTTCCGCCGTATAGGATACGGATATTATCAGCGGTTTCCTCGTCATACAGCTCTTTCACAAGTTCACGTATTACAAGGCATGCTTCTTCAGCCTGCTGTGCCGTTGCGGTTTTTCCTGTGCCGATAGCCCAGATAGGTTCATAAGCAATAACAATCTTAGAAACCTGTTCCCTTGCAAGTCCAAGCAGGGCTATTTTAACCTGGTAGCGGATATGCTCTTTTGTAACACCCTGCTCTCTTTGGGTAAGGCTTTCACCGCAGCATATAATCGGGATCATGCCTGCGTTCAGTATGGCGTGGGCCTTTTTATTGACAGACTCGTCTGTTTCGGCAAAATACTCCCTGCGTTCCGAGTGGCCAATAATTACATACTGGACGCCCAGTTCCTTAAGCATGCTGCAGGATACTTCCCCTGTATACGCCCCGCTTTCCTCATAGTGTACATTCTGGGCTGCAACCTTTATATTCGTACCATTGCAGGCTTCAACAACTGCAGGTATATCCACGAAGGGAGCGCCTACAACTACTTCGGTTTCTGCATCCTTAACCTTATCCTTCAGGTTCCTGATGAATTCTGCCGCCTCTTTGGGCGTTTTATTCATCTTCCAGTTACCCGCAGCCATTTTCACTCTTTTTTTTTTGTCCATCAGGCATGCTATACCAGGCAGTTCTTTTCCTTCAAGGAATTCAAGGGAAGCACCGCCGCCGGTGGATATATGCGTAATCTTGTCAGCAAAACCAAGCTGCTCGATCGCTGCTGCCGAATCTCCGCCTCCTACGATTGATATCGCGCCGGATTCAGCAACTGCTTCGGCAATTTTCTTTGTTCCCTTTGCAAACTTCGGGAATTCGAATACACCCATCGGCCCGTTCCAGACAACGGTTCTTGCTTTCTTTATCTCATCACTGAACAGCTTTATGGTTGCTTCGCCTATATCCAGACCCATCCATCCGTCGGGTATTNCATCTGAGGATACTTCCATATCCTCGGTATCCGCACTGAACTCTTTACCGACAACATTGCATATCGGAAGCAGCAGCTTAACTCCCTTCTTATCGGCCTTTTCCATGAGCTCCCTGGCAAGATCCAGCTTATCGTCTTCGCAGATTGAATTACCTATTTTACAGCCCTTAGCCTTCAGGAAAGTGTATGCCATTCCGCCGCCGATAATAAGAGAATCAACCTTGTCAAGCAGGTTTTCGATTACAGTAATCTTGTCTGAAACCTTTGCTCCTCCAAGAATTGCAACAAACGGTCTTTCGGGATTGGACAAAGCCTTGCCCATTATATCTATTTCCTTCTTGATTAAGTACCCGGATACGGCGGGCAGGTAGTCAGCAAGCCCTGCTGTGGACGCATGTGCACGGTGAGCTGTTCCGAAAGCATCGTTTACAAAAATTTCAGCCATTGATGCCAGTTCTTTTGCGAAACCGGGATCATTCTTTGTTTCTTCCTTATGGAAACGGACATTTTCAAGCAACAGAACCTGGCCTTCCTTCAGTTCATTGGCTTTTGCCTTTGCGTCTTCTCCAATAACATCCTTTGCAAGTATAACTTCCTGTCCCAAAAGTTCGCTGAGCCTGATTGCAGCTGGTTTCATGCTGTATTTCGGTTCAAAACCCTCTTTAGGACGGCCGAGGTGTGATACAAGGATTGTTTTTGCGCCGTGTTCAATCAGGTATTTGATTGTAGGAAGTGCAGCAACTATACGTTTATCGTCCGTGATATGTCCTTCGCTGTCAAGGGGCACATTAAAATCAACCCTTACAATAACTCTTTTGCCCCTGACATCAATATCCTCTATGCTCATTTTATTGTACATGCCCATAGTTCTCCATCTCCTTTGCTAACAAAATTGGTTCAGTCGCGAATATTTCCCTGAATACTTATTATCTGTCACCTGTCATTAATTTAAACAGGCATCCTTATCAAGGATGCCTGGAATAAGAGATAAGCGGCTTTATTCAGCGTCAACCTTTGCCATATGGGCAACAAGGTCAACTACCTTGTTCGAATAACCCCATTCATTGTCATACCATGAAACTACTTTTACAAAGTTGTCATTCAGGGAAATCCCTGCCTTGGCATCGAAAATTGAAGTTCTTGAATCACCGATGAAGTCGGATGATACAACATCATCTTCGGTGTATCCGAGGATACCCTTCAGTTCGTTTTCAGAAGCATCTTTCATAGCCTTNCAGATTTCTTCATAAGTAGCAGGCTTTTCAAGACGGCATGTCAGGTCAACAACAGATACGTCTGCAACAGGTACGCGGAAAGCCATACCTGTGAGTTTTCCATTCAGTTCGGGAATAACCTTGCCAACTGCCTTTGCAGCACCGGTGGATGACGGAATAATATTGAAGCTTGCTGCCCTTCCGCCTCTCCAGTCTTTCTTCGAAGGACCGTCAACTGTCTTCTGTGTAGCGGTTATAGCATGAACGGTTGTCATTAATCCTTCAATAATGCCGAACTTGTCATTCAGAACCTTGGCAATCGGTGCAAGACAGTTTGTTGTACATGAAGCATTGGAAACAACATTCATATCTTTTGTATATTTATCATTGTTTACACCCATAACAAACATCGGTGCGTCCTTGGACGGAGCTGTAATAACAACCTTCTTCGCGCCGCCCTTGAAATGTGCGGAAGCCTTGTCGACTGTGGTGAATACACCGGTAGCTTCAACGATATATTCTGCTCCGCAGCCCTTCCAGTCGATGTCTTCAGGATTCATCTCTGCAAAAACAGCGATTTCCTTGCCGTCTACAACCAGTTTTCCATCCTTTTCGCCAATTTCGCCCTTGTAATGACCATGCACTGTATCATACTTGAGCATGTACTGCATGTAAGCCAAATCAATAAACGGATCGTTTATTCCTACTACTTCTACGTCTGTTCTCTGCATAGCTGCTCTGAATACCAGGCGGCCGATTCTACCGAAACCATTAATACCAATTTTAATTGCCATATTGATCTCCTCCTGAACAATATATAATATATATAGTTTTGACCGTTTGGGTCCATCGTTAACAAAATAACAATCAATAAATAATTCTATATTACTTTTTCCCAATTTTCAAGTATAATCAGGTAAAAAATTGACAGTATACCGGCAAATCCATTCAGCATTTTTCACAACTGCGCTGCCTGCAGCTTTCATACATAAGTATCGAAGCCGCCACTGCAGCATTAAACGATTCAGCACCCCCGGGCATCGGGATCTTTACGAACTCTGAAGACTTCTTATGAAAACAATCCGAAATGCCGCTTCCCTCATTGCCTATCACTATAAAAAAGTTACCCGTCAAATCTACGTTGTAACACGATTTTGCGTTTTCAGGCCTTGATGATATTACCCGGATTGCTCTCTCTTCACAGAAGGCAAAAATATCTTCAGGTTTTATATTTTCCAGTACCGGTATGTAAAAAATCGAACCCATTGTTGAGCGCAATACCTTACCGTTAAAAAGGTCAACTGTTCCTTCGGTTGCANTAACGGCATCAAAGCCCAGTGCATGGGCCGATCTTATCATTGTTCCCGCATTCCCGGGATCCTGTACCGAGTCTAAAATCAAACCCCTGAACCCGTTTTTATATATGTTTTCAAATCCGTACCCAGGGGCCCGGACAACGGCGAGTACACCCTGCGGCGAATCTGTTTCGGCAATCTGCAGAAAAAGTTCATGGGGTATTTCATACAGCTTTGTTTCCTTGCCTAACCTGTCCAATAGATGNTTTTTATACTCAGTCCCGGTATTGGTCGAGAAGAAAACCTGCTCTATTACCGCACCGGCTTTTACAGCCTCGTGGATAAACCTGTACCCTTCAATAATAAACATGTGCAGTTTTCTGCGGTACTTTTTATCCTTAAGTGAAATAACCTCTTTGATTGTTTTGTTCTGGCGGCTCTGAATAAACTGCATGTCAACCTCTTATTTCAACCTGTACAGTTAATGTCAAGCATATATCCGGTATTATGCGCGTTAGGCCTTGGGATAGCCCCATTCCTTGAATGTGAAATCATACCGTTTGGATATTTTCTGNATTATACCGGGATCAATCTTATACCGGTTGGGCTTGTAGCCTTTTTGAGATTCAATATATTTCTCAATACGCGGTTTGGCTTTCTCAAACCCTTCAAAACCAAGTTTTTTGTATATCATTTCAATATTGCCCAGGGGATCCTTTACAACATCCTCGTAGCGCACTTCCACAAGGTTTCCTTCAGGTATCAGATGCTTTTCCTGGAAAAATTTCCTGTACATATTAACATAAATGTCCTGCTGAACTTCATCGGCTTCCTCGTCCGGAATGGGCTTCTGCAGTTCAAACACGGGAAAGAATTTTTCGTACAGCCTTTTCGTTGACACATAAACCTTGTACGGATTCCTGTATATGTGGATAAACTTGGCATTCGGGAACAGTTCCAGGAGATGCTTCACCCTGCTTGTATTTGTCGGGCTCTTCAGAAGCAGCCTTTTCCCTTTTAACTGGTAGGTCACCTTTTTTAATATGAAAAGGTATTTTTCCTTCCATTCCTTTATCTCTTCGTCGGACATATCCTTAAAATACGCATACTTCTGGTATTTCAGATGATTCCTTGGAAAGAAGCACAAATGGTAATTTGAAATGGTGGACATATTGGCTATGGCAAACTCCTCTTCCTGAGAAGAGACGGTATCAAGGGGGACATTGTCCATATGCCTGTTCTTTGGAAGTATCCTGCCTAATAGCCATTCAAGGGCTTTATAGCAACTGAGAAACATGTTCGGGCAAAAACAGTGGATAGCGTTTGTCACCCCGAACTGTTCGTCCTGGGACAGCATATTGACAAGATAGGTTGTTCCGCTGCGCCAATGCCCCAAAACGAAAACAGGATCCAAATCTATCTTTGTCTTTTTGACCTTTATGTCAAAAACAATTTTTTCAATAAGGCGAACAGGAGTGAGCAGAATTATAACAACAGTAATGTATATGAACTTGGGAAGACTCTTCCAGTAAATCGGTTTATCCCTGTTCTGCCAGAGTAACTTCACCCAGTTGCTTAATGTACATCCAAGCAGGAACTGGATGGACAAAGCCCTTATGTATCCCATAATATTGCTCTCCTTTGCAATCTGTTTTGATCTCTGCCCGTAATTTCAATTTTCTGTCTGAAAGCAGCCATATATATTAATATTACCAGATTAATCAATCTCCATCAATAAAAGTTCAATTGCAAGCCTGCCGTCTATCCGGCCTGTCTTTACGGCAAAATCGATGTCGGTGCACCTGGCTGCCAGGCGTTTCAAATCTTCCGCGGAGAAATTGGAGGCCTGTTTCATTGTCTTGTCGATAAAATATGGCATAATACCAAGTATCTTTGCCATGTCCTCCTTCGGAACCTTCCTTTCCTTCAGCTTCTTCGCCTTCAGCAGGGTAAAAAACTGCCTTCCGATCATTGCCATGATTAAAGGAACGGGCTCCTTAAGTTCTGTCAGTTCATCCATAATCCGAATCGCATCGGACATTTTCCGCTGCGACATCGCATCAATAAGGTCAAAAACCCTTGTCTTTGCGCTTCTTGTAACGATATCCGAAATAATGCCCCGGGTTACCTCGGTTTTCTCACCCATGTAACAGGCAATCTTTTCTATCTCCAGCCGCATGAAAGTCATGTCGGGTTCAAGAAGGCCCACTAAAAATGCGGCATCGCTTTCACTGATTTTCTTGTTATACGACGCAAACACCTTAATTACCCACCTGGTCAGGGCATCGGCTTTCTGCCTGTCACATTCAACGAGCAGGCCGTTGTTTTTCAGCGCCTTGTAGAGGGAAGTTCTCTTGTCAGGCCGGCCCTGGATGAAAATCAGGCATATATAACCGGGAAGGGATCTGAAAAACTCATCGTAATACTGCTGCTTCTCCCCGCTTTTGAAAAGATCGCTCTCCCTTACAACAACCACCCGTCTTTCCGAAAAGGCAGGATACATCGATACCGCATCCTCAACCTGCCTGAAGGTCACCTTTTCTTCAAAGACATTATAGTTCAGCGCTTTTACGTTCTCCGGCAGCAGCGTATTAACTATTTCATTGACATAATGCCTCACGAGGTACTGCTCTTCGCCGGTAAAAAAGTACAGTTTACCTATGTTTTTTTCTTTAAGTTGTTTATTCAGGATTTTCATACTCATGGTTTGTACCTTCAATGTTTTGCATAATGCACGGAGTAATACTCAGCCGCGCCTGCTATGGTTTATTATATCAGAATTATTATCAGAATCGTACATGCTGTTTATGCATTCGTTCCACGAAGTACTGTCCGCAGGGCATATGTTAACTGAGCCTGTCCAGTATTCGGTTCTTCGCATTATATGCCGTCAAAGCGCTTTATTTCTGCAAATCATCCAGGTTAAGCGTTATTGATCCCATTTCGGAAAAAGGGTATAACACAGGTCCTTAACCCATGTTTTCAGCCGGTACTCGTTGCCGTCGCTCGTAACAATAACNGCGCCGCTTTCTTCTGTTGTAAAAATTTTGGTTCCAGCCTGAAGCAGGCGTTCTGTAACTTCATCGGACGGATGCCCGTAGTTGTTCCTTCCGACGCTTATTATTGCCACTTCAGGCCTTGCGAGCTCCAGAAACTCCGGTGTTGTGCTTTCCCTGGCGCCATGATGCGCAACCTTTAGTATATCACAGTCAATACCCGTTCCATGCTTTACCAGGTTCTTCTCCCCTTCGGCTTCGATATCGCCTGTAAACAGGATGCTTAAATCCTTATACCTGAGCATGCCGCATACCGAGGTATTGTTCAGGCCGCCAGCGGCAGGGGGTTCAGGCGGCGGGTTCAATACTTCAAAAGTTGTTTTGCCGTCCATATGGATTATATCACCCTCATTGTAGAAAAAAACGGGTATGTTTCTGCTGTTGCAAAGACCGATAAGTTTTTCGAAATCGTTTTCCGCCCCCGGATAACCAGGCAGGCCTACAGATTTTACATCATATATGCCGGTTAATGTCAGTATGCCGGTCACATGATCAGAATGGGCATGGGTTGCTATTGCCATATCAATTTGATGTATTTTCTCATGCATCAGCATCGGAAGTATTATCCTTCTGCCATGGTAATCATTTTCAGATTCATTCTGGGATCCACCTCCGTCAATAAGAAAACTTCTGCCTTCGGGCGTCCGGATCAGTATGCAGTCTCCCTGGCCCACATCGGCAAAAATAACCTTCAGCGGCGAAGGCATGATTCCCCGTATAAAAAGAAAAAGACCTGCAGCAAGGACACCGGCGATCATTACCGATTTATTCCGCCTGAAAAAGCCGACACCGTAAATGCCCCACAGGAATACCGCCGCATAATAAGCAAACATAAACGGATAACTCCAGTGATGCATATAGATTTCAGCCCATTTTGCCGATGCACATTTTTCAGTGACAACAAGAATAAAATGCAGGACGGCCTCAAGGGCATAACCGGCTATTTCGCCCGGGAATGGATGAATACTCCCGGCGATTATGCTCACGGCGCCGAGGGTTGTGGCAAAACCAGTTACAGGTACGACAAGCAGGTTTGAAACAAGCGAGATAAGCGACACCTTGTTGAAATGCGTTATCAAAAGCGGCAATACTCCTGCCTGTGCAGCTATTGTGGCTGCCAGTGTCTCACTAACAAATCCGGGCACTTTTTCGGGAAAAATATCCCTGATTCTTTTATACAGGATCCCAAGACCCAGGGTTGCCCCGACCGATAACTGGAATCCAGCATCAAAAAACATGAAGGGATTTATAAGCAAAAGTACCAAAACTGCCACCGCAATCGAGTTTACAAGTTCGGTCTTTCTGTATAATGCCCTTCCGAGCAATAACAGCACCGCCATCACTGACGCTCTTAAAACCGAGGCTTCCATGCCCGTTATCAGAAGGTATACAAAAACAAACGGTATTGCAATAACAGCACTTGTTCTGCGATCAATGCCTGCGATGTTCAACAGCCATAGCAGCGGAAATATCAGGAAGGCAAGGTTTGCTCCCGAAACTGCCATTATATGTGTAAGCCCTGATGCGCTGAAGGCATTTTCCATTGATTCGGTAAGGTTTTCCCTGTACCCGATGAGCATGGCTTCTATCAATGCCGCCTTTTCATAAGAAAGATTCTTTTCAAGTGAAGCGAGTATGTACCGGCGGATATTAACGCCAAACCTTTTTAAAGGCAGGTTTTTCATAAAACCCGTTCTTTCTGCATTTCTTTCGTTTATCGATAATGTGGCCGGAATTCTTTTTGTGTAAAGATAATTCTCATAGTTAAAGCCTCCCGGGTTTCTTGACCCAGGCGGGCTTCTCAGAACCCCGTTTATTACCAGTCCTGTGCCGACGGAATAATCATCGGCGTTTTTGACGTTGTATACATTAACCAGCACGGTTCGTCCGACTTTTTCATTGTTTATTTTCTCAACATGGAATTCAAAAGTAACCCTGCTGCCTTCGGTTCTGCATTCACTGTTCACATAGCCTGCCAGTGTTACGTTATTCTCATAATACTGAACCAGGGGTTTTGACAGAATGGTATACTGAAAAGCATAATTGGCGAAACCGCAAATCATAAATATCCCGCACAGCAGAAAACTTCCCGGATACGGAATATTCCTTTTCCTTCCGTACCAGGATATGAACAATAGCACCGGAATGACTGCAATAATGATAATAATCTGCCTTATATAATAAGCAAGTGCAATACCGGCGCAATAAGCTATTGCAGCTTGCAGCACAGGCCTTTTCATCATTACAGAACCTTCCCGAAAATAAGTACTCTGCTGTTGTTTCCCGAATTCTTTGCTTCAATGTCCTTTATACACGACATCCCCATTTTTGTAAAGAATCTTATTCCTGCCTGATTATCCTCTGAAACAGACAGGTATATCCTCTTCGCTTTAAGGTGCTCTGCTGCATGACTGCACAGGATACTGAAGGAATGGGTTCCAAACCCTTGCCTCTGCCATGCGGCATCAATTAAAAAAGTACGTATCCACAGCACTGTTTCGTTTATTGTTTTAAGTTTTCCGGTTACAAGGCCAAAAATATTCCCTGCTTCCTTTCCACCGGTGGCTAACCCGTAATATTCCTGCTGTGAATACCAGGTTTGCACTTTTTCAATGCTCTTATAACCGACTGGCTTTATGTCTGCTATTTTTCCATAGATACGCAACAGCATAGACAAATTCGGTTCTTTCTACCTGCCTTCGTTTAAAACAGGCTTGTACCATAAATAAAAGCCCTGGTATGGATTCCAGTAGGTTGCATTCTTTTCCCCGCGGATGTTGTTCCTGAACAGCACCGCCTGCTGATTACGGTATAAAGGCAGAATGAAAGAATCTTCCCTCCCGTATCCCAGATCCTGCTGTATTCTTTTCAGAGTATCGTTTAAGGATTCCCACGGTTTCAGTTCGTCCGAAACCGGGGACAGGTCATATTTTCCGCTGCGGAGTTCTCTTTTATAACTGTTTTTATTGACTGTTACAACTTCAGCTTCTATTCCCGCGTCGCCAAGGATATTTACAAGAAAGTTGGCAGTATGAAGTTTCGGAATATCCTGGTACGGAACGGCAATTAATATTTTATCCAGTTCCCTGTTATAGAGGGTGAACCTGTTCTCCTCTTCATCATAGACTAGCCCAGACCTGATTAACTCTTCCCTGAAGCCGTCAATGTCCACGGGGTCCTGGCTGTACTCGTCAAAGAACTGGACCTGACCCACATTCAGATCGNTCAGCCTGTATGCAACATACCTGAATAGGGCTTTCTGCCTGTTGAACTGGCCGAAAAGGCTGTCGGGATTTACATACAAAAAATGGCTTTCGTTTGACTGAAACACCCTGAAATCGATGTCTGTCCTGTACTGGTACTTTGAAAAATCAACATTCCTGACAAAAGCAACATCGGTTTCATTGTCCTGGAATGCATTCAGCATCTGCCCTTCTTCATATACCCTGAAAACAATACTGTCCAGGTAGGGCTTGCCAAACCACCAGTCATAATATCTTACAAGTTTCAGCCTGTCGTCGGACATGGAATCGAAACGGTACGGTCCTGTGCCCGTGACATCATTCCCTTCTTCGTAGTTCTGCTGCAGTACCGGAAAAATCAGTTTTCTTACAAAGTTTATGTCAGGCTTGTCCAGCGTAATTTCAAACTGGGAACTGCTTATTATATTAAACTCATTTACATTCTTTACAAATGCCGTATCATAGAAAGGACTGTCCGACTTCTCCAGTTCCTTCAGGGTATACCTCACGTCATAGGATGTTAATTCCCGGCCGTTATGGAATTTTACATCCTTTTTAAGTTTAAAATTCCACACCGTAAACCCGGTGTGGCTGTACTCGTCAACCAGCCAGGGCTCATATTGCTTTTCGCTTATATGAGCAAAAAGCGGTTCGTAAATAAAAAGAAAAATACAATTGACATACCGGTCCGAAGTTTTAAACGGGTGCAGGGAATCAACCCTTGTTGTCGGCAATGTGAGGGTTCCGCCGTAAACAGGCCCGCTGTCGACAAGTTTTGCCTGCTTGTCAACAGGAGCTGCGGAAACGGTTGGAATCATCGGAATTACATCGGGTCCTTCGCCGAATACATTGCCTGATTCGCAGCCTGTAAGAACAATAGTAATGGAAATTATCACAATAACTGCAATAAATACTCTGTTTCCCTTCATACCCCAACCTCATTCAGTCATCATAAAAACAGCGGCTCCTGTTCCGCTTTTGCCGCGTCCTCCACGGTGCGAGAAAAAAAGCTCCTTTTCACAAACGGTGCACCTGTTTACATCGTGAATGTTTTCACGGCTTACTCCCTCTTCGGCCAATGTATGCTTTATAATTCCTGTAAGATCAATCTTCCACTTGTCTCCGCCGGCAGAAAACGCCCCTGTACATTCCGGAAAAACCTTAAGGAATTCCCGGTAAACTTCATATCCCACCTCGAAACAGCATTTTCTGATGCAGGGACCGATAATTGCGTTAATATCCCGGCTGTTACAGTTAAACTGTTCCTTCATTATCTTTACGGCTTTCCCGGATATCTTCCGCAGTGTGCTTCGCCACCCCGAATGTATAAGACCGATAACTTTTTTTGAGCCGTCATACAGGTAGACTGGCGCACAGTCGGCATGAAACGTAACGAGAGCCACATTTCTGTCCGAGGTAATAAGCCCGTCTGATTCCCCAAAGGTTCTGTCCCTTAAAAGCCCCATGCCGCAATGTTCGCTGCCGACCAGTGTAATATCGGAGCCATGAACCTGGCAGGTCAGGACCATGCATTCCATGGGTATCCGGATACTTTCGGACAGCAGTTCAAAATTCCTCATCACGTTTTCACGGCTGTCATCACGCTGAAAGCTCAGGTTTAACGAGTCATACGGAAAACTGCTTACGCCGCCGTGCCTTGTTGTAAAAAAAGCCTTTGCCTTTATATCATCACCCAGCGGGATTTCAATCCACATAGGCGCACCGCTTCGGGTCATACTGGTTTAAACCTCCGGGTATTGACGCATAATATGAATCATTGTTTTCAGCCTGCAGCATGACTTAAGAAAATATAACGAATTTATTCATCAATAGAGTAACACAACACTTATATCTGTACAAGTGGAAATATAAGAAGAAAGAATGGGCGGGTACAGGCCCCGCCGCTATGGCGACAGGTTTCAGCTATACAAGCACCGGTTCAATCTGTTTGCCTTCAAGTGCAGCCTCTACGGCAGGTATGAAAAGATCCATGCGGCATACGAGGGAATTGTGTTTCTTTTCGGGATCATCCTGCCTGTAAGGAACAAAATATATATTCCTTGTGTTATGAAGTATGCCAATATTCTTTGCATTCGCCCCCAAACCGTCATTTGTAGCGATTCCCAACAAAACCGGCCTGTTGTTCCTGAGCTGGGCTTTACAGGCCATGGTTACAGGCGTGTCTGTTATGCCGTTTGCAAGTTTGGCCAGCGTGTTTCCGGTACACGGCATTACAACCATCAGATCAAGGTTTTTTGACGGTCCGATGGGTTCTGCGTCCACAATTGAATCTATGCATTTCTTTCCTGTAATCATTTTTATCTGCTCAAGGAAAAATCCTGCCGTTCCGAACCGCGTATCTGTTGATTTAACCATGAAGGACACCACGGGAAAGACTTCCGCCCCCAGGAAAACAAGTTTCTCCATCTGCGTCAGCGCATTCTGCAATGTGCAGAAAGAGCCGGTCAGTCCAAAGCCTATTTTTTTACCGGATATGCTCACTGTTTCCTTCCCCCTTCCACCAGAATATTGTCAATAGTTTTCTTGATTGTCTCCGCTGCTGTCAGCGGAGCCACTTTCCCCGGAAGACTCAGGGCCCAGTCAACCTTCAGCCCCAGTTCCCTTGCACAGTCAAAATCAATACCGCCGGGATAAGAGGCCAGGTCTATGAGGTAGCAGTCATGACGTATCTTCTTCAGTATATCTGCTGTAATATACTGGTAGGGTATTGTATTCACTATTACATTCATGTCGGTTATGTAGCGTTCCAGATCGCTTAAGCGAACCGGCTTATATCCGAAAGCCTCTATCCAGCTCAGGTCTGAATAGGTTTTCGCCGCAACCCAGATCTCGGCACCAAAAGCCGACAATATCCGTGCCAGTACCTTGCCTATCCTTCCATAGCCCATGATCAATATCCTGCTGTTATGTATTGTTTTGGGAGTTGAACGCAAAATAAATTCCACTGCGCCTTCAGCAGCAGGTATTGCATTAAGGACGGCCATATCCTCACGATCCAGCAAATCGATATAGGATATGCCCCTCTTATCAAGGCTTTCCCTTACTTCCTTTTCTATTTTTCCTGCAATAAAAAGTACATTCCCCGGTATCATTTCAATCAGCGTACCGAGAGGAAGTGATTCATCTGAAAAGGGCATATTGACATATCCGCCGGCGGATGCCAGCGGGATACCGCATATTATTACATCACAGTCTGTTATCATCTGGGCAAGGCTTGAATTATTCCTTTTGGCTGTTTTCCTGTCGAACCCGTATATTTCAACCCGGTGATATTCCTTTTTCAGCAGCTCCGCAAGATAAAAATTCCGCATATCACCGCCGATAACAAGGTACTTCGGTTTTTGCATTAAAATACCCCCTGTATCCATGCCAAATATCATTACACATATTCCATCCTATGAAAACCAGGGGGTTCAAGTGCTTGTTCGGTTTTTACTTTGCCCGTTAAAAATCTATCTTGTCAAGAAGATCAGGCTCAAAATCTATGTCACCTATGGCGGACAATCCCACCAATCCGGGTCTNAAGACCTTTTCTATAACCTCGGTGATACTGTCGCGGTTCACTTTATTGATACTGTCCAGCACCTCCTCGGGAGTCCGGACCCTGCCCAGCATCAACTGGGATTTGCCCATGCTGTTCATTCTGCCGCTGGTACTGTCCAGGCTGATTATGAAATTGCCCTTTAGCTGGTTCTTAGCTTTTTCAATATCTGTTTCGGTCAGGCTGTCGATGATCAGTAACGCAAGCTCATCCCCGATATGCCTTATTACATCCATGAAGCTGCCGGGACCTGAGGCGGCATATATCGCAAACAGTCCCGTATCCTTGTATGAAGTTGGATATGAATATATTGAATAGGCAAGACCTAATTCTTCCCGGACTTTTTGAAACAAGCGGGAGCTCATTCCGCCGCCAAGTATATTGTTAAGCGTTAACAGCGAGTACAGGCTCTCCTCGCCATGCCTTATGCCCGGAAAGCCAATACACATATGCACCTGTTCGGTTTCTTTTCTTTTAACCTTCATACTACGGTTAAACAGCGGTTTATGTGCATTAATCACGCAATAATTCTTAGCTTTCCATTCACCGAAGTATTGCTGCACAAGTTCAACCAGGCAGTTTTCATCAAAATTGCCGGCTACTGAAATAACACTGTTGTCGGGAACATAGAAAGTATTCATGTAATCAATAATCTTTTCCCTTGTGATTGAGGATATGGATGCGTAACTTCCAAGTATCGGGTAACCCAGGGGATTCCCGTTCCAGACCTCTTCGGACAGCATGTCATGCACCAGTTCTTCGGGGTAATCTTCATACATGCTGATCTCTTCGGCAATAATTCTTCTTTCTGTTTCTATATGCACCGGGTCGAAAGTGGAGTGAAAAATCATGTCGGAAATGAGCTCAACCGCGGTTTTCAAATCCTCGTCAAGGGTCTTTGTGTAAATGCATGTGCATTCCTTACCGGTAAAGGCATTCATCTGTCCTCCGACACTGTCGATTATCATTGCAATATCCCGGGCTGTCTTTGTTTTAGTTCCTTTAAACAGCATATGTTCGATAAAGTGGGATATTCCGTTATCTTCGTATGTTTCATAGCGGGAACCCGTTCCAATCCAAAGCCCAAAGGAGACAGAACGTACAAATGGCAATTTCTCATAGACCAGTGTCAGCCCGTTTTTCAAAATCAGTTCCTTATACATTGTTTCCCCCGTCTGCCAGTTTTGTGTTATATATCGGCTTCATCATACCTGTTTTTCAGGCTCAGCTCAACATAATTCCTGTAAAGTCCGTTCAAGTTCATTAAAGTGTCATGATCCCCTTCTTCGGCAATTCTGCCCCGGTCAATGACGTAAATACGATCGGCACNGCGTATGGTTGAAAGCCTGTGGGCAATAAGAATGGATGTCCTGCCCGATGTCACGTTCTCCATCGACCTTTGAATCATTTCCTCTGTTTCGGTGTCGATATAAGCCGTGGCTTCGTCAAGAATCAGAACGGCCGGGTTTAATGCCACCGCCCGGGCAAATGAAAGAAGCTGGCGCTGGCCCGAAGAAAAAGTACAGCCCCTTTCCTTAACCTCGGATTTTATACCATTCGGAAGGGATTCAATGAAGCTGTCGGCACAGGCCGTTTTTATCGCCCTGTAAACATCGTCATCGGTTATCTCTTCGTTGTTCAGCCTGATGTTGGATGCAATGTCGCCTGTAAAGAGAAAAACGTCCTGCAGCACTACGGCTATTTTTCTTCTCAGTTCAGTAAGCCTGTATTTTTTTATATCAACGCCGTCAATAAGTATTTCACCTTTCTGAATATCATAAAACCGTGTTATAAGGCTTATTATCGTTGACTTGCCCGAACCGGTCGCACCGACAAAGGCTACCGTTTCGCCGGGTTTTATATGAAAGCTTACATCCTCAAGCACCCAGTTACCATCTTCATAGGCAAACCAAACGTTCCGGAACTCTATTTCCCCGCGGAGGTTTTCGCAGCTTATCCCGGTTTTCAGGTCCTCCACGTTTTCCTTAATGTCCATGATTTCAAATATTCTTTCCGATGAGATTACTGCGGACTGTAACCCGGTGTATTTATCGGCAATTTCGTTGATTGGCTGAAAAAACTCGCGAACATACGAGATAAACGTATACAGGACACCGTATTCAAATGTGCCAGAGAGTATGTCCCCTGCGCATACCCAGACAAGGGCTGCAATGGCCAGGTTGTTTATTACTTCAACAATGGGGCGTCCAAGGCTGTTCAGTATAACTTCCCTCAGGCTTGATTCGAAATAATCCTTTTCAATTGAATTATACTCATCAAATTTCTGTTTTTCGCGGTGGAAAATCTGTACTATTTTCATTCCGCTTATATTCTCGGCGAGAAAGCCGTTTATCCTTCCCACAGCCCGTTTCATGCGGATGAAATTTTTCCTTGCGGCTTTCCTGTAAATAACGGCTATTACCGCAATTACCGGAACAGAGCATATGGCAACAAAGGCCAGCGTTGTGTTCATTGAAAACATTACCCATATAATTCCGATGATCATAACCGCATCACGGAACAGGTTAATCAGTACACCCGAGAACAGCTCATTCAGAGCTTCAACATCGTTTGTGACCCGTGTCAGAAGCCTGCCGGACGAAAAGTGGTCAAAGAAGGCCATTTTCATATGCTGGATTTTGTTGAACAGTTCGGTTCGAAGCCTGTGCATTATGTTTTGTCCGACAAAATTCAGAAGAATGGTCTGGGAGTAATTCAATACGGCACCAAGCAGGATAAGCCCGAAAAAAATGAGACCAAGCCTGCTTATTGCCGCTGCGTCACATACTTCGGGAACCAGGTAATCATCAATCACACGCTGCAGCACCCTCGGCTTTACTATTACCGTCGCGTTTATTGCAAATGCCATGATGACAGCAATGGCTATATGCGGGATATAGGGTATGAAATATGATAACAGCCTTGTTACATTGGCTTTTTTGCTGTATATCCGTTCTTCGCCTTTGTCGTATCTTTTGCTGCCGCTGCCGTTCATTTGCCCGCCTCCATGCTTTTCTCCGGATTCTCAGACTGGGACATGTACAGCCTGTAATATGCACCTTTAAGAGCCATAAGCTCGTGATGGGTTCCCTCTTCGATAATCCGGCCGTCATCAAGATAAATAATCCTGTCTGCATTGATAACGGTTGATACCCTGTGGGATATAATGATCCCGGTCCTGTGTTTCAGAATACTCCTTATATTGCCGAGTACCTCTTTTTCTGTTTCGGTATCAACAGCCGAAAGGCTGTCGTCAAGGATAAGAATGGATGGATTTTTTACCAGCGCACGGGCTATCGTCACCCTTTGCCTCTGTCCGCCGGATAACGTGATTCCCCGCTCGCCGACAACGGTATCAAAACCTTCAGGAAGCTCAAGGATATCATCAAAAACCCCTGACATCCTTGCTGCTTCTTCAATCTCCTCATCGGTAACACCTTCGTGGTAAAAGCCTATATTACTCCTGATGGTTGAGGAGAAAAGAAAATTGTCCTGAGGAACAAACCCGATTTTTTCTCTTAGTGTTTCAATGGATATCTGGTTGATATCAATATTGTTGATGAAAATATGGCCGTCGGGCACCGGGTACAGCCTTAACAGGAGGTTTGCAAGCGTCGTTTTTCCGCTGCCCGTTTTTCCTATGATGCCGAGGGTTGAACCCGACGGAACCTTGAGATTAATGTCCTTAAGAACGGGCACCTGCGTTTGAGGATATGCAAACGTTAAATTCCTTATTTCTATATCAAAGTCCTTAATCTCGCTTTCATCACCGTCCGCTATATCGGTGGTTTCGCTGAATATGTAATTAAGCCTTTTCGCTGAAGCCGCACCTCTCTGCCATATCTCAACAATCCTGCTGATGTTTATAACAGGTCTCATAATAGCAGCCATGTACGAGTTAAAGGCAACAAAATCGCCAAGGGATATTCTGCCCGTTAATACCAGCCTGCTTCCGTAAATGATAAAGAACAGAAAACTGATACTGAAACACACCTCGGTAACGGGACCGAGCGCACCCGAAACCCTGACCATTCGCATATGAGTCTTTATATTATCCCTGCTCAGCCGGTCAAACCCGGCCATTTCATGCTCCTCCTGAGCAAATGCCTTAACCACCCGAATTCCCATTATATTCTCCTGGACCCTTTCGGAAATCACTGCAAAAGCCTTTTGAACCTTTTCAAACCGGTTCCTGATTGTTTTCCTCAGGAAAATTGTCACACCTATAACTATGGGTACGGGGGCTAATGCCATCAGGGTCAGGACCGGCTCTATGGTCCTTGNCATGTAATAAACAGACACCGTATTAATCAGGACACCCTCTATCAATGCTACAAAACCGAACCCGAAAACCCTGCGTATCGCGTTGATATCATTTATTGCGTATGCAACAAGATCCCCTGTCCTGTGGTTATTGTAGAAATTAACAGGAAGAGTCTGAAGATGTGCAAAAAGTTTTCTCCTGAGGTAACTTTCAACATGCCTGCAGTTACCTACAAGGAAATACCTCCAGATAAAGCGCAGCACAAACCCCAATACCGCAAACCCCACCATCAGAAGCAGCTGGATGCGGATTTCGTTAACGGTTCCCTGCCCTTTATTCAGCATATCCGTTACTTTTCCCAATATTTTGGGAATACGAAGTGATATAACTGAAGCAGCAATTAATATCAGAATACCTGCAATGTACGAAAGAATACGTTCCTTAATAAATTCCCTGAGAATTTTTTTAACTTCCATTTTGTCTCCCTGAGCAACAAGAAAGAATGAAGGACTGCCCGTAAAATATTTCATCTTATTTATTATAAGACACCTTTCGGTTTTTT
>JGI24713J26584_10000713_pt1 | contig 24993 bp, 22 predicted proteins | sample BioPla4DNA1_FD_26584 | JGI IMG/M metagenome (IMG submission 26584) | reverse complement strand
ATGTGTCCAACAGCTTGTACTGCATCAGTGTGCATGTACGCCCCATGTTGGTGTGCGATTTCAGCTATCTTTTTTATTGGTTGTATTGTCCCAATTTCATTGTTAGCAAGCATAACAGACACAAGTATCGAATTGTCTGTTATGTAATCTTTAAGAACATTGGAGTCAATCACTCCATCTTGTTTAACGGGCAAATAAAAAACAGGGTAACCAATTCGCTCCAACGTATTGCAAGAATTCAATACAGCATGATGTTCAATAGCTGAGGTAATAATCGTTCGCCGGATGTTAGAGGCTCCATTTACATTATCGTATTGTGTGATGCCTTTTATAGACTAGTTATTACTCTCGGTACCTCCGGATGTGAAAAATATTTCATCGGGTTCAGCATTAATACAATCTGCGATGGTTTCACGTGCCTCTGTAATTGCTTTCCGTTCAGCACGTGAAAAAGAATATGGGGCAGATGGATTGCCATAATTATCCCGCAGCCACGGAATCATTGCTTCAAAGGCTTCATCATCGAGTTTTGTTGTGGCTGCATTATCTGCATAAATCAATACGATACCCCCTTCTCTCATTCTTTGTATTGAATGTTTGGCACGTCAGGGTTGGTATATTCTTTCGGAGCAATAACGTGTAATTGACTCCTTATTACCTGTCGCATTTCTTTGGCTGGCTCAAGACAATATTTTATAAATTCATCCCGCGGTATATCATCCTTGGTTTTTGCATGTGGAAACAAAAGCTTTACAAATCCAGTGCAAAGACGTACTATTGCATCAAGGTCACGCTTATATGCTTTTGGTGGCACAGCAATGCATGAATCCACCAAAGTTGAATAATGTAGTTCGTCACGCAGTGAATGTAGGACTTCTGCAAAATACTCAGTATTTAAAGCCCATCCTTTAGCAACCAAGTTTTGATGAAATTTTGGTATTTTCCATCCCGGAATAAAGCCATGGATTCTATCAAGTGTTTCCGCTTTACGGAAAATTGGGTTTATGGCATCGACCATATTAACTTGTGTATTAAATTTCTCCGCTTCTATATTTCCCAAAACAACAATTCCTGAACTAGCAGGAATTTCAGAGTCAAACCCCTTAACGATACCGTCTTGCATATAGGTAGTGAGAGCAGCCTGTATCTGTGCAGGTTCAAGAAATTTCATGTTCTGAATTTCATCAAAAGCAACATAGTCGAAGCGTGTGACAAGTCCTCCTGTTTTCAAGTTATTATCGTAGAATAGGGTAGCTCTTGATACCGTACCTCCCGAAACAACCCAGCCACGTTTGCTGATTTTTTCATATACGTAACTTTTACCTGTACCACGAGGTGCAAGTTCGATCAAATTTACTCGCCGTTCAACAAAAGGTAACAAACGACGGATAAAATACATTTTTTGTTCCTCTGTGTCATATCCATCTGGGTTGTAATCTACAGCAGAAATAAGCAAATCAAGCCACTCTTCGGTAGTAAAATTGGTACGGGCTTCGCGGTAAAAATCTAAGTCCACACTGTATGGGCAAAACGGCTGATATCCAATCAACTTGACATATCCACGTGGGGGCTTTTTAGAGAAGTCCTGTTCCCACACAAGATCAATGATTCCCCAGTTTTCACTTTCACGGAGCAATGTCTCCTGCCATCTGCTAACTACGTCATTGGCAACTTCACCACCAGCACCAGACTTAGTTCCACCGAAGTCTGGTAACTCAAACAAAGTCTTTCCCGTTTTGACATCGACCCCAACTCGAATTCTGGCAAGAAAACGGATGCTCTCCCCGTTGACCATCTGGAACTTGAATTGTTCGTAATCCTCACGGTTGGGGATATATTTTTTTATGTAGCGAACCACGCCGTTATAGTCAATATTCCCGTTTTCATCAGAAAATTTCATTACAAGCCAGTCTCTCATATAAGACGGTAGACTAAGGTCGGCAAAAAACTTTGTTCGTTCAGGATTCTTAAGTACCACCATCTCTGAGAATACTTCTTTAATCTTGTCCATTGGCTATCCTCCTTAAAGAAACAAAGTACAGCCTTGTTCCTTGAATTCTTCAATTTTTATCTCCAATTCGCTGCGATCGCAATCAATATATTCTGCGAGACAGTCAAGGCAGTACAACTCGTTTACATTTCTTCCGAGCATTTTCTGTGTAAGCGCTATTTCATCTTTACTCAAAATTTTATTGCACTCAGTGCATTTCTTTTTCTCTCTCATTATGGCAACCCCATTATATCATCATTAATCGTTATGCCCTTTGGCTTTTTTGCTGTTTCTTTGAGTGAAAGTGGAGTTTTACGAGTTACAACAATTACAGGTACAAGATATTCTTCAGGTGTCATTCCACCGTGTATTTCTCCAGCAACAGCCTTCTCATCGGTATTTCCGCCCGCAGCATTGCCTGATTGTTTAAAATGCTCATGGGTTTTCATAACGATATAGTGTTTTCCATCAATTTCCGTACGCTCCATTGAAGTGGTCAGTGCTACATAATTATCATCCTTTAACTCGACAAACCTTCCAAAAGATCGAACGATTGCGTTCTTGGGAGGCTCAATAGCAAAATTCTCCGCATCGTGAAAGAGCAAAGCCGCAAGCCGGCTACTACCGTGATCTCCAGTTACAATAACCCTGTTTGTTTTCGACAACATTTCTGACACATGTTCAACAATCTCTTTCATAATTTCCAGCTGACGGGCAATACACAGGAAATAATCCCTATCATCTGGCATACCATTATGAGAGAGTTTATCGAGTCTATCCCACTTTATATCTGCAACTGTCCACTTATTGTTGAATTCAGTTTCTGTAGGTAAAAGCGCCTTTGCAATTAATGTCTTCACGGTAACCGCAATATCAAGAGAATTTAATCGCTTCAATAATACAGGAATCCATTCTGCACCTAGTCCATCGATCCAAAACTGAAGACTATCGTTAGTGCTATTCTGTTGAATAACCTTATTTCTGCTATCAATAGCATCGAAATCAATACTACAAGGTATATCTGTGGTTGGCCTATTTATCAATTTACACCGACGATACCAGTTGAAATACTGTTTAATTTCTCCTGATCCTGAATCAGCTGCATCAGGATTTAAATATTCGGCCAAATCAGGGTAATCTGATTTTAGTTGCTCAACAAGAGCATTGACATCAGCTCCGCTACGTAAGAGACCGCTTACTGTCTTCACAGCATATGCACGTTCCTCAAGTGTCCTGTATGTCAACATCATCAATCTGGATTCAGGGTCAGGGATTTTGTCGAGTCTTGCAAAATACTTGTCACCATAAGATAGGTCAAGAACCTTCAATGCAGTAGTCCTTTGGCAGATGAAAGAGTCCAACAATTTCGGTAATTCAAAAATTGAATCTCTAAGCGAAACGGGTATCTCTCTCGCTGTTGCTGCCTTGTTAATAGCAAATGTGTAGTAATCGTCTGATGGATATAGTTTGTACCATAAACGCAACAAATTTAATTCATCATCCGAGAGTTCGTTAAAGCGCGCCAATACACTAATGGGGTCAAGACTGTGTTCGAAATTAAGTAAATACTTAATGGTCTCTGCAAAGGGTTTGTCCTGTTTCACATTCCGAGCAATGAATTTCCAAAATTTCTCGTTACCGTCATCCTTCTTAAGCTTCTCGCCATCGGTAACACGAGAAACAACATAAGCAAATGGTTCATCAATAATGTTCAGGTTAATTCCGCCGTAAGTAGGTTCTGCATATCGGTACAATTTCGTTAGGAGCGAAAAACTGTTTCGGCTTTTGTCACCGAATAATGATGTCCATTTTAGAAACCATTCTTCCAAATTCATAGCATCTGCAGCTATTGCCTCTCCAAAATCCGGCGAATAAATGGTGAGGCTGTACTCAGATTCAGTTGAAGATTCATTTACCTCCCAAATGAATTGTTGCTGTCGCTCATCTTGGATAGGCATTATGGAATCAAATATTTCTCTGCCTCCGAATATCGGAATTATATACTTTGTTGTAGAACTTTCTGGCTGCTGTTGCTCCCATATACCGGGAAAAACAGCGGTTGTCTTATCACGTTCACGCTTTATGCAAATGCGAAGATATTCTCCAACTGAGAGCAGAAGCAATTGCTTTCCTGAATGCTTGGTTAACTCGTTCTTGAAATCCTTGAAGCGTGGTAGTACATCTCCTCTAGTAAAAGCAGATAGGTCAATCACCTCATCGCACACAGCCTTAAGTTCATCGACCAAGGAGAGATAATCGGTGAAGTTGTGAGCAAATATCAGCCGTGCCGGAAATCTACCGGGTGTTTGACGCTCGTTGGACACCTTGAAGACAATTTCATCAATGTTCATCGCAACACCCTCCTAATTTAGAAAATAACTGTATAGTTCGGGATTCTCATCAAGAAGTTGAAGCACGATATTTTTTAGTTCCTTCTCGGACATTTCTGACCCTATACGCTTCTTGGCTTCATTTAAATATTTTTTCTGTAAGTAGGAATCAAGAACAGCACGTATCTCAGGAATTTTGTTTTCCCATGTATAAACATCTGAAGTCAGCTTCGAATTAGTCTTGAGCCTGTCAATAAGAATTTCCCTGTCAGTATTGAATGCTGGCCGATAATTTTCGCCAATGTGAGNGAAGAATCTATCGGCAATGTACGCCGAATCCTTGAGCACAGCAAGTCCACTGCCATTCAAGAAAGTTATGGCTTTTGAAAGAGCATCTTTTTCTACTATCTGTCCATCTTGTAGTGCCTTAATTGTTCTTATAGCCACAATACTCTCTCCATCGAACAGCCATGCTATTGGTATGTTTGCGTTGTTACACCATTCCCGTACGCTTTTTATACCAGTGGCATCATACCACAGTTTTTTAGCCTTTGCAGAATCACGGGTATACTGAACATTATCCAGTAATGCGTTTAACTTGGTGTCAAAGACACTTATCGGCGTTTCGTAGGTCTGCTGTTTTAGAGCAGTATATACCTCCTCCAACTCATCCTCAGTCACTGTAATACGGCGAGCATTAAAGACTGCTTCAAGAAGTAACTTCGGCTGAGAGAGGTATTCCCATGCGATTTTTGCGTTTCCTTCTAAAGTTGCGGCTACACTTTCTTTATTAGAAAGATCAGCCCATGGTACCTTTGAAATCTCACGCAGAAGCTTTAATGCCGGAATCCAGCTAACGGACAATGTCTCAATGACTGTTCCGGGTACCTTCATGTGTTCAAAGACATTGTTCAGAGCATTTTGTACGGCGCGATAGGTTTTTACGTTTACACCAATTTCGGATTTAATGGTATCAATCACTTTGAACTCTTGCGCTAATTCTGTAAGTTTTTCTGCCACTTGTTCTTCGCGCCAGGCCGATATGGAATCCTGTAGATAATTTCGAAGCGCATCGTAAATATCCTTATCAGTCAAGTCAAGGCTTTTGCTTAAAGTTTCTATCTCTTTAACTTTAGAGAATATAAACTGCTTAAACGCTGAAAGCATTGCCGTTTTATCAGCAAGGACTGTTGTCATCGCTTGGCGAAGCTGTCCACGACCATTAAACTGTGTAAGCACTTCTGCCATCACAGTTTCTTGATCATCAGTAGTTTCGTAGATAAAACTACACAACAAATCTGTAATTCGGATGACTACCGACTTGAACTCATCGCCACCAAATTTGTCGCTCGGCAGATATTTTATTGCCCAAAACGGAACGCCAATTCTCATAATTGTCTGCTTGATAAATTTTCGTGCCTCTGCGTCGCTAACAGTCTCCTGAGTTGAAAGGCCAAATAATTTTTGAATATATTGCTTGAACTTTTGCCAAATAGCAGAACCAGATGAGAGGTTATGATTAATAGTTTTTCCGTCAAGCATCTTACTGACCATGCTCGCCAGATTACCAGCTGTTGGTGGCAGGGTGTTTATACCATCGAACCAGTTAAATGAGCCATTGACGAACGAACGCATGACAAGCCCAATAAAGCACCCAACAGTCATCGAGTTGTAATATCCGAAAGGCGGTTGCTGTAACTTCGCCCAGAGTAAATCAAGCGGGATTTTTGCGCCTTGGGAAAATTCCTGCTGAAAATATGAGGCGAGGGTAGAAATGACATCTGCATTTGGACCGCTCAGATTTATCAAGCCGTCCAAGTCATCAATTTCCCATGCTCCAATAGTCTTTAATGCATTTACAATATTATTAACCTGCGCGTTGGTCACTTCCTTAGTAAGACCAGCCAGTACAACTTTATCAGTACACTTCTTCTTATATACAGTATTAACCGTCACAAGACGCTCGGGAGCGGCCGGGAAAACAGTATAAATTACATCTTTTTCTATCCGCCTCATCAAGTCACTCTTCCCGTAAATTCCTGTGAATTGAATATCTCCGTAGCAAGCATAAATCTGAGAGTCTAATGCGGGCCCTGCCCAAGTGGCAACAATCGTGTTCGCTTCTGTTTCATATTTGCCCGGATCTTTGCCTTCTTCCGCACAAAGCTCTTTGTGCGTAATAGCTCTATACCAACGATCTAGCAAATCTGCCGTGCATGGTTCACGGAGCATTGCAATGACTAGACGCTTGCTATCGTCTTCAGATGCAAGTTGCTTTATCTTTGCTTGAAAACTGGTATACTCTCTCGCTTCAGAAACAGTCACAACAAGTATACCAATTTTATATGGATGATTTTGAAGTTCCTTCTTAACTTCCCCAAGACGCGCAGTCAAAGAATTGGTTTCCGACGAACAAGCCGCGATATACACACGCCCTGCAGTAGCTCTCGTAGAATCCCACATTTCATTCTCAAGAACCTTAGAGAAGATTCCCTTCTCAGCGAAGAGGGCGTATCGAGTATATTTTTCCTGCGTCTTCTTGAGCCTAACGTCGAATGTGTCTGTATTCCCCGTATAAGGCAATTCCAGACGAGCGTCGCCGTTGGACATTTCTCCAATACTAAGTAATCCAATTTCCTTAAAAGATGTGAGGTATTCATCAATAGTTGCCTGGTCTAATTGACCACGAAAACACTTATAAAGTGTATTCCTTGTGGCACCAATTTTTCTACTCGAGCGATTCTGTTTGCTATACAAATTGCTAATACTGCTACCGCTCATTACGGCAATTAAAAGCAATGCAGCTTTAAAGACATGCAATGCATATTCGTCAGAAATCGAATCAACCTTATTTTGAAAATGATGAATAGCTTTTAGTGTTTCCGGATTAAATGTCTTTATGTCTTTATCACGCGAGTCGGAATCTACAGTAAAGAAATAGTCCCAAAGATAGTCAACAGTTAACCACTGCCACTTGTTCGGTTCATTGTTTTCTATATAATGGATAAAACCAACGCCTTTTGAGGATTTAGCCTCATCTTTCATAAACCGAAACAATGTTCTCTGGGAAGCACCAAAGTGTTCTGCCACGGTAGCAAGCATTGCGAGAGTCATTGGGTGAATCGGACAAAGCTTTGCAAGACGCTCATTAATATTAATGCTCTGATCAAGATTGTCAAACTCAGTTTTATAATTTTCAATGGATTTCATCAAATCCTTTTTTACTTCTTCCCATTGGGTTTCCATGCCCGGACGAGGAACAATCGAATCGCCAATCAAATCATATGCAGCGCTCTCTGTAATGTGAAAATTCAACTCATGATAGCGATGCAAAATTCTCTCATAGGTTTCATCACCAAGTTCTGATACCCAAGTCGGATCGCGGTGAACAATAAGACACATAAAAAACGGCGCATTGGGTTTGGCTTTGCCATCTTTATCTACAGATTTACAGAGTTCGGAAAGCCGTTGCAGTACATTGTCATCTCCGCAATCCCTCAAAAACCCAGTAAACTCATCCCATATAAAGACGATACCTGTATCAGAGAGGTTATTGCCAGCAATGATGTCTTTTATCCATTCTTCAAACCTATCCACAACACCAGTGAACATAGTACGCTTATTATCGTCACAGATTCGCTTGACAATATGAATAGCATCAGAATCTCCATCCAACACCGCATGTTTAAATTCATCAAAATCGGAATATTGGTCAGAAAGGCCGTACTGAATATCCGTAAATAAATAATCCCAATTGATACTCTTGTCGTTAATAGCGTCCTTGGCTGCGTTTATGAGCGAACTTGTTCCATAGTACGCTTTTTCACCAAATTTCTCTTTTAGTTTTTCCTTAATCTTGACCTCCATCTCCATCATGAGATGAGTACCGCTTTTAATGTCAGTTGCTCCGCTTTTCCAAACGACGAGAAATTCACCTTTCTCCCGAATCTTTAAAAAGCGTTTCTTGTATTTAGCAAGAGAAGGACGACTCAAAAAGGACTCGATATTAGAAATACTATCCTCAAAAAGATGTTTAAGTACTATAGCGGCGTAGCTCTTGCCTGTACCATAGGCCCCATGAATCCAAAAGGAACGACGCTTATCGTTATCCTCCCACAACATTGTTTGGCAAATTGCGTCGATAGCATTTTTCATATCATCATGGACTATGTACTCTTGCCACAGATTCGGGTTGCGCTTTTCTGCCTCCAAATCCACAACAGATTCATAGTTTGCAGACAATTCAATGTAATTGCTGTATTTCATGGCTCTAATCTCCTTCACTCTGTGATAATATCGAGAACATCGATGGCTTTCTTTTCAGGTACAAGCATAATGTTATCAAGGTCTTGGACAAACGCCACGCGGATGAACTCGGGATATTGTAGCGCAATGTCCTGCACAATAGCTTTGAAATTTTTAGGGTTCAAACCAAAGATAGCTACAGGGTCTACACCTTTAGCCTCAGCATTACCACGTGCATTATCAAGTTGAGTTAAGGTAAATGTGTATCGCCCTGTTTCCTCAGCAAACTTATAGAATGCGTAGAGAATTGCAGCAGCTTCTGGTGTATCCCAACCTTGCTTCACGAACTTAAAACTTGAGCCGTCAGGATTCGGAATGCCCTGTTTGAGGGCGGTTCCAATTGGCGAGTGACGAAAAGTTTCAAGCAAAGCAGTCACTGCATTATCACGCGTAGATGGCGAATAGTCATCACCAAGCATGAATACAAGTTCGGCTTTATCATAGGTCTCACCACGTTGCGTGTAGAGCATGTACCACTTTGAAATTATAGAGTTATAGGCAAGATTTGTCCAAATCACAGCCCACACCATTGGGTTGCCAGCTCCAAGGGGAACGAGCTTATGACATAGCTCGGTCATCGTTCCAGATTTATCTCCCTTGTTTGAAGGTGTAAGCAGTTCAGCCTCACGTAACCAAACACGCAGTGCATCGTATTGTCTATTTCCAAGTTGTCCTTGTGTAAAGCAGTCCGCACCATGTTCAAAGAAATGCTCCAGCCACGGCCGACGAAAGCCGAAATGTTGATAACGATTCATTCCTTTCAAATTCATACCATATCCTCCTGTTGTGTATAGAGATTTCGCCGCTAAACATCCCTTTGTTCCAGTGAATTCAATACAGTTTGCACAATGGATGCATAATTCCTCTCGAATAAGGATTTTATTATCTTCTGTTATTTCAAATGCTCCAACAGGGCATTGTACAACACAAGCTTTACAACCAACGCAATAAGCGACTTTATTAGCGACTCCTCTTAAATGACTGATTACGAATCTATCCATCGCTGAGTATGGTTGATAAGTAACCGTATTGTTGCTCACCGTAAAAGTGTAGCTTTGGCGATCTATTATTTGGGTATAAGTCTCTCCTGTTTTTTCAACAATTTCCCCAAGAAGTTTAGCTACTTCAAGCCAAGAATTCGTTTGAGATGAGAAATGAAAAATTATTTTATCACCATCAATCACCTCTGTTACGCGATTACCACCAGCTTTTAAGCCACGACCGCCCATTCTCCCTTTCCAGCCACCATCTTCAACATATTTCTTTTGTTCTTTTGGGGCTTTAGTGCTTTTAGCATATTCTTCAACCTTACCTAACAATGAGGAAAGTTCATCAGAATAGCGATCATTGACAATACCGTCCCACCAGCCTGAAGACATAGGGCAAACCTTACAGCCGACCCTAAATAAGCCTATTCGGTATGCATCATTAAATAAAATATTGTTTTTTAATAAGTATAAATATACTTCGGCAGTACCCCATTCCAGTATGGGACTACAATTGACTTGATTAATATTTTTCACACCCTCACCAATAGCATCGTACAGGGAGCGGGCAGCGCTTTCCTCTTTCCTGACGCCATCATATACGACAGCTTTTGCATCATAATCGCCAGTAATTTCTTTGCTACGCAAAGCAATAATTGTTGGAACAGATTTATGCACAGTGCAGCACCAACGGAGGCGACGTCCCGGGGGACCAAAAGCTTCCCAACTATCTTCTGGTGACATATGGCTCATCGCTTCAAAAAAGCGTAGCTTGCCATAATGTTTTTTTGCTCGTTCCACGGATTCGAGTGTTGCTTTAAGTTCCATCCCGGTATTGCTGAAAATTACAACAAATTCGTCAGGCCTCAAAGCCTTGGCAACAAGATCAAGTAAAACGAGACTGTCCTTACCTCCAGAGAATGCAACAACGAACTTCATTCCTTTAGCGGCATATTCATCATGAACCTGGCGTATAAATTCAACCGCTTTATCTTCAAGCCCTCTCATGAGGCTTTCGTTTTCCTTCCACAATTGTTCGATATTTATTGCTTTAAGTGTTAATCCCTCTTTCATTACATTTATAGTTGGTTTTGTATAAAATCCTCCTCCAACGGCTTCAGCGACCACTTCTCCGTTAAGAACATACCGTCGGATCCCTTCCGCCCAAAGGAGTGGAGCATCAGTCTTCGGATAATTCCAATAATTATTAAAACCAAAGTAATCGAGTTCCTCCCTGAAAACGGGGCGTATTTCTTTGATAACCTTGGCATTAGGCACAAGGCGATATATTCCATTTTTATCAGTCCATTGATAACCATACATTCTTTTTATCTCTCCAATATCTTAACCATTCTGTTTTCATCTGTGAAAGCAAAACGGTAGTCTTTTAATGCCTTATGAAGGTTGTAAATTAGTTCATTACCTTCGAGCATACCCGCGTCACGTAAGAGTGTTCTAAGTTCTTCTGCAGCCATTCTCTTACCTAATATTTCTCTATCTTGACAATATCTATGTACCAAATCCGCAAAACAGCTGATATCAGATTCGTTTGGTACAATAGCGGCACCAAGTGTATCCAGCGCTTGTCCATCAAGTCCGGAAAATACTACCCGATAGCCAATATCTGGTCGCAATCGTAAGCTTTCTTGCAACAGTAATGCTGTCCAACTCAAACCGCTTTTTATTGTGGGTAAAGATGAAAACCACTCAGAGGTTATATCTCGCAATATAATATAAGATACCTTTTCACATTCGAAGAGCCTGTTCAACGCCTTTGTTATTGCGGCACAACGTTCATTTGTCAATTCAACCATCTCTGAAAGTATGAAATGTTTAGGAGCGTAGAACATTAATAGTCCCTGACGTATAAGCGTAGCGTTGATAGGCGACCTTTGCTTAATTCGCGCAAAATAATCATCAATCTGTTCCCTGGTGACGATTCCACCTAGCTGTCTTGCAAGGTTGATGATAACACCAACATAACTCTGTGGACAATTTGGCTGTGTTTTCCATATGTGAGGATAATTCATTACATATTCATTTGCAAAGGCAAGGTATGTAAAGCGCCATAGTTCGTCAGCAGTATTAATGGCATTATCATTTAAAAACAATGATAGAGTATTCTGTGCCGCATTCCATAGAATACCAATATTACTATACCCGTAAAGCGTTTGAAAGTGAGCTTCAAGGATTTCTCTGATGCCAGCTTTTCCTTCTTCAAAATCAACGATGTTGCTAAACGATGAGGAGTAAACGCTTGTATTGTCGGGTTGATGGTTAGATTTTTGCATATCATTTAGCATACGATAAACTCTTTTACCGGCATCATTTACTTCAAAGTGAAAGCATGACACCGAAGCTCTATTTTGCTCAGAGTATGTAGAATTATCACACGCACTCTCGATAATGTTTCGAACAACGTTAACAGGATTCTGTGCACCAAATGTATATAAGCGGCGTTTTACTATCTCTTCATATATTTCATTAGCGGTTAAAGCCTGAGTTGCTCCTGTAAGCACCGTTACAACTGCATCTTTGATGGTCATTGGTGCAGTTTTCTGTTTGTCGGAAGGCGATAAATTTTTTACAGTATTATCAATCTGTATAACTGGCTTTGATTTGAGGAACTTTAAAAACACTTGCCCATTCCGCATGAACGCTAAATAGATTTTCTTATCCATTACCCTAAAGAATTTGTTGTCACGCGCCCTATTATAAACCTCAATAAAAACAGCAGGTTTTGTTATTTCCCAAAGTGAACAATCTATTATATTTCGCTTTAACATCTGCTCAGAGGCATTATCAAGCGACGATATAATAAGTGCTGTTTCATTAGACTTGCTCCTGTGATCTGATAACCATTTACAAAATGAAGCCTTTACTGCATCGATAAGACAATTGGACGATAATTCAGCAATTTGTAATTTTATATTATGCTCGGTTGCCATTCGCTCTACCCCTCTCATATTCATCCCAACAATGTGTCTACATTAATCATTTGATGCAATACTCGGTGATAATTCACTTTTTCCCTAGATTATCACACGAGTCTGGGACGAATTCCATGATATCGGATATATCACAATTCAATGCTTTACATATACGCAGGAGCACCTCGGTATTTACATTCTCACCTTTGCCAAGCTTGGCAATTGAAGCGGAACTAATACCTGTTATTTTTCGCAAATCCTGCTTGTTCATCTAAGATGTACCCCTTGTCAAGACAAATATTTTTCTTTTCTTAGTGAACCAGATAATTCCATTTGAACCTTCTTTTTCTTTGGTCAGGCTGCAATCCTTTGAGCTAGATAAATTTCCATGGGAGTCAAATAATTGTAAGTCTGGTGCGGCCTTTCCGTATTGTACTCATAGATATAATTTTGAATACCAGCTCTAAGCGCCTTTGGTGTCGTGTATTCGTTTATGTAGATACGCTCGGTTTTTAGGCTTCTAAACCAACGTTCGATAATTACGTTATCAACCCAGCGGGCCTTCCCGTCCATACTCTGCCGTATTCCTGCGGCTTTGAGGTAGCTTGTATAATCATCGCTACTAAATTGACTGCCTTGGTCGCTATTAATAATCTTTGGCTTGCCGTATTGCCTTATGGTATCCTTGACTGCGGCAAGCACCGGCGCCGTATCAAGAGTATCTGAGAGTTCCCAGCCGATTATACACCTGCTATACCAATCAATGATAGCTGTCAGATACATATGGCCTTTCCCCATCCTGATGTAGGTGATGTCGATTGCCCACACCTGATTGGCATGATTGATATCAAGGTTCCTGAGCAAGTAGGGGTATATCTGGTGTTGTTTATTGGGTTTGGACAGGTTGGGCTTAGGATATACTGCGTAGATCCCCATTTCGTCCATGTAACGCTTAATTAGTTTGCGCCCAACCCGAAGTCCGTCTCGTTCCTGCAACTGTATTCTTATCTTCCGCACACCAAGATATGGCATCTTGGTGTGCCAGAAGTCTATTCTATTCTTAATAACTGTCTCCCGTTCTCCATCGGGTTCAACGGGGGTATAGTAAAAACTTGTCCGGTTGACGCCCAGCAGCTCGGCTTGCTTGGCAACAGACAATTTATCGTCTTTTGAAACCAGATTTAGTCTCCCAGTCGGGGCCAAGCACTTCTCCAGATTTTTTTTTAAGCCAGTCAACCTCAATTGTGAGTTGACCTACTTTGGCCATTAGCTCCCTGCGTTCTTCGTCCATTGCTTTTTCTTTGGCACGGAGCTCCTTTTCCTGCTTGCTTTCGGAGAATACCCTTGTTGCATTTTCGAGGAACTCTTTCTTCCAGTTTCTTAGCTGGTTTGGGCTGATTTCGTGATCAGCGGCCAGCTCGCCAAGGGGTTTCTCCTCTCTAAGAAGCTCTAGTACAATCCTGGTCTTAAACTCCGGAGTGAATTGTCGTCTACCCATTCGTGAACCCTCTTTTCTGACAATCTACTTGTCCTTTATTATATCAGGCTCACTTAGATTTTCGAATTTTTTGTCTTAAATCATGGGTACATTATACTGATAATGAATTACTTGCTTTCTTCATTTTATTCGCCAATTTTAGACAAGCCAATGCAATAATTAGAATTGTCAATGGTGTCCTCTCAAAGTATGTTACATTAGCATATTCTGTTGCCTGCTGTACCAAAAATATAACGAAGCCAACTTTAAATACATTTATTGCCTGACGAGATAGTGATATTATTCCCTTATACATAATTAAATTCGGCATATAGTACAAAACAAACCCAATTATTCCTCCTGAAAATAGTAATTCAATATAGTTGTTATGTGAATATGTTTCATATGCATACCTCAAGTATCGAAAACAATCCAATCCATACCCAGTCCATGGTCTTTGCAAAAAGTACTCCCACCCTAAATGTATATAATGTAACCTTGACATTAATGATCCTTCTTCAACTGTTTTTCCTAAAACCGCATTTAACATCGTCTCAAATCTTGAACCGGCAATTGTATAGAGCCAGGGAACATTCATCAATGCACTATAAAGAATAAATAGTACACATACAGAAATAAGTAAATTTTTAGTTCGCTTTTCCGGATAAAGTAGAAACATTAAAAGAGCTGTTCCTAATATAACCATTATTAATCCTTTACGCGATCCTGTTAGCAAAATAATGATAACAAACCATAATGCGCAAAATAAATTTATCATTATATATAATAAATTTCCTTTACTCTTATATAACAATAACGTATATAAACTAATGACATAGGAAAAAGCAGAGATTATCGCAATTGAATTTGCATTATATTCAATAATTATTCCTGCAATAGATAAGTTTGCATTTATTCCTAACCTAGTACTTAAAATGTCTCCCCGTGAAATCAATACTATTAAAAAAGTAAACATAAATGCGGCTTTTACAAAGAGGTTCAATACTCGTTCCATATCGTTTCGAATTATTAAATAACTATACAAAACAAATGCAAAAACCCAGTTGATCATCAACGTTTTTGTCATTTTCATTGAGGTCTCTGCATTGATTGAATAACCTTCGCGAATAAGAAAAAGATTGTATAGAATAAAAGCTATTGAAAAGATAAAGTAATAACTAAAATGGATTTTTCTCCGACCAAGCATAAACAGGTACATAACGCTGCAAAAAAATATAATCCCAGCTTGCCCAATAAAACTGTGGCTAAAGGCAAAACTTGTGAAAAGCATTATAAAAAAGCTAAAATCAACCAGAATTTCAGCATCAGTTCTTTGTGTTTTTGTTGCTAATTCCATCTAAGAAATTCCTCCAAAGTTCTGCTACAACAGCAGAATCTAATTGCTCTCTCACCTTTAAAGCATTTCCCCCTAGTCTTTGTGCAAAATCCTCCGATTCCGCTATCCTGTTCATTGCCTCACACAAAGCCTCATAGTCATTAACAGGAACCAACAACCCATTTTTACCGCTTTCAATAAGTTTTGCAGGTCCTCCTGAAGGACAGTCAGTGGATATGACAGGCATCCCCATTGCCATAGCCTCAATTACAACATTAGGCATGCCTTCATAGTCCGAACTGAGCACAAACATGGCTGCTCCCCGCATCTGTTCCAACAGTTCTTTTGATCTACCAGGAAAACGGTAGGAATTTGAAGGCAAAATACCCGCTGCCATGCTCTCTAGTTCTTTTCTTAAGCTACCTTCGCCATATATCGTCAAAGCATAATCTGGATGTTTCTCATAAAACTTAGCAAAGGCCCGAATCAGTAATGGAAAGTTCTTCTGCTTTTCTAATCTACCTGCACTAACAATTTCTTTGTGCCGTTTACCTTCCCAAGGCTGTGGAATCCTGTCCAAGTCCAATGGATTAGGTAAGATAATGCCTTTTCTTTGTATACTATGGGGAAAGAATTTTGCTGCCTGTTCCGTTTGAAAAATAAATCCGCTGGCAAAAGGATAGAATAATTTACGGGCAATTCTACTCACTTTTTTCCACGGCATAACCCAAGGATTATTTCTTTCAGATACAACCACAGGGATATTGGTGCCCAACATTGCCGGTATCACATAAATTCCAATTTCCTCAGGAAGAGCTAAAACTATATCCGGCTTAACCTTTTTTAGATACCGTCTTACCTCACGGTACTTCAACAGCTTATCAATATAGCCCTTTGGTGATTTCTTACCAATTGCGTATATACTAACTTCTGAAGGGAGATCATAGAAAATCTCCTCATCATCAAGAGTAATAATCGTACAGTTAATCCCGTCCTTTGAAAAACATTTAACCAACTGCGCGATAACCCTTTCCGCACCGCCGGCTTTCATATTTCGTGTTACTATTGCAAGGTGTTTCATTTCAATTCCTCTAGCATTGACAAGTATCGATTTTCTAGTTTTTTTGCCTCAACCTTAATATCATACCCCGCATTTCGTAGAGCCTCACAGGCCTTAATTGAAGCCATCTCACGATCAATATTAGGCATTTTCTCAATTTCATTCGCCCAATACTCAGGCGGTTGTTCTAACGAAACATATTTTAATAGACCGGTAATATTCACTTCTTCTGTGATGTTTTTAGAAACAACACAAGGAAGGCCAGCTGCCTGTGCCTCAATTAGGACAAAAGGTAGCCCTTCATATCGTGACGGCATAACAAAAAGATCTATGGCTTGCAATAAATTTTGTACATCATTTCGACTACCCAAAAACAATAAATAATCATTTAACCCTAATTTACGCACCTTATCCCTAACCTTATTCTTTAGTCTTCCTTCACCAATTAACACCAAACGGTAACTGTTATCCCTCTTTACAAGATTAGCAAAAATATCTATTAGAAACTCGTGATTCTTGGCAATATTAAATATTCCTATGTGGCCTATTACTTTCTTACCACTAAGACCTAATTCATTTCGAACTTTATCCCTTATGTGTTTTTTATAAGAAAACCTATCCAGCTCAATCCCATTTGTTACTATCTCAAAAGGACCATCAAATAACCATTCTCCTGCCTTTTTTGAACAAGCAAATGCATGAGAATAACTATGCATAAATGGCCATTTTAAAAGTCTGTGTAATAACATATGAGCACATGTACTATTATGGCAGTGAGATATACGTACATTAACTCCAGCTTGTTTAGCTGCCAACATTTCGATATATAAGGTTGAACTATTACCATGGGCATGTACAATAGGATAATAATCGTTCTTAATTAGTGTCTTCAACGCATAGTAATAATTAATTGGACTTCTTGTTCTATTCGGTAGCTTATAGATCTTTCCGCCACATTTTTCAACTCGCTCTTTAATATCATCACGTACATCATTCCACACAACAAAATCATAAATAACTTTTTGAGGATCAAAGTGTTTCATATAATTCATAACCATCGAACTTATACCATCTAGCGTTAAAGGTGTTGTCATAATTATTAGAACATGTACTGCCATTTTTCATCTCCTTAAATTAATATAGTCTTCTTTACTATAATGCGCTCTTCATTTGACAAATCTTCTCTATATTTTGATTCTAAAACCAAATATGCTCATTAGTTGGTTCAGGTAACTTTAATAGTTCCCCATATTTTATTAGCATTTCATCATTATAATACGTAAACATCCCCATATTTGCCGAAAAAGTCATTTCGCTAAAGTAAATCTTACCATCAACCTCGTAAAGATCCACTCTCACAAAGGGAAACGGTTTAGATAGTATCTGTGCTATCTCAAGCATTCTATTTAAATATTGGGGTTTAGGGATTTGAACATCGCTTTTCATTGATCCAATAACATAGTCAAGATGATTCCAGTTGTTGTCATAACATTGCAGCTTTAAGCCCCTCTCTCGATTAAAACAAACCAAAGTAAAAGCAGGTTTACCATTAAAGCAATGAATTTTATAATCAATTAACCCTTTGTCGCCCAACTGCTCAAGATATTTTTCGCAAATAATTCGCGGTTTTATCGCATTATAATGCAACTCAAGGGCATAATTACCATATTTGGTTTTCATCCAGTGATTCAATTTTTTTTTGGTTTTCTTCCAGTTTATATGTTTTTTATCTTTGCAGATAATATTGTACGCACAACCATGGTTACACTTAAGCGCAAACTGCTCTGGTAATTGATCAAATGGAATATCATCGACTTTATCATATACTCCAATCAAAGGAACAAGAATTTCTTCCAGACCGCAAGATGCGACATAATTTCTAACCTCATATTTATCGGATAAGTCCACTACTCGTTGATCTTGCCAGAAAAACTCCAACCAGCACACCTTATCAGCTAAACTTTTAGGGTTATCTAAATCAAGGTACTTCCCTGTAACAAGACGGTACCATGTTTTTTTTGCAGTTATTGCGTTTGTAAACATACATAAGGTATTTATAGTAACTTGCTTTATAAATTTTTTTATTGTTTTTAAACTGTTTTTTACACTTGCTGCTATTGCAATATTACTCATAAACAATACCTCACCTTGTTAACATATATCATATAAGTAATAGGCTAATTTGTTATGCATAATTATCAACGGCATATTTAGTTAAACAGATTTTATTATAGTTCGTACCATTCTTGATAGCTTTTATTTGTTTTATATTTTTTTGTGTTATGCCATTCCTTTGTATTCATAAATCAAATCGCTGCTTTACCATCAAACGCCCGGTCAAGTAGTTCTTTATCATTCACTCTTTTACTAATTTCATATTCATATATTTTGGCATCCACTAAATACCTATACCAATAACACTCTAGGAAATGATATATATACCCTTCCTTACCGTCTAAAAAGCCAAGTCTAAAGTAATAATTATAAACAAACCACATCCACGCCCGAATAAATTTAGGCATTTTGTAGTAAAGTCCAAATTTCATTTTCCTTGTTTTTTGGATTTTCCTGTCTGTATTAATATCCGGTGATGCACCCTGAAGATATGCAATATAATCCTGCATTTCTCTCGTGGCATATAAATTATACTTCCCAATATAATCGCTCAGGTCCTTAAAATCGTAATGCAAAAACTTTTCCTTAAGAGCAATAGACGTGCCTTTTGAAAGGATTGTGTGCGCATCACGCTTTCTATCCTCAATCCTGCCGATACCATTTTTGAAGATCATAAGTTTTCTTTTTTTACTTCCGCCATGTTTTAAGCATTTACCCATAAAAAAGAACCACGCCTCCAAAGTAAAACCATTCACATCATCGTTAGCATGTCGTTCCATCATAATTTTTGCTTCTTCACATAGTTTAGGTGTAAACCTTTCATCGGCATCTAACCGCAATACCCATTTTGTAGTTATATTCGTATTATCCAACGCCCAATTAAACTGTGCTGCATAAAACTCGAAAGGATGAGTATATACATCTGCCCCTAACTCTTTGGCCAATTCAACCGTATTATCAGTACTACCGGAATCAACAACCACTATTCTTTCTGCCAATCCTTTAATTGAGTTTATGCAATCAACAATGTTTATACTTTCGTTTTTTGTTAAAATAATAGCAGTTAAATCAGCCATTCTCATTCTCCTTATTTTTAGCCTTCCGTCACCATGATTGACTCTTGCAAATTCCTAACCCGGTAATTCTCCCGGTACTCCGACATGCTCTTTTCATAGACCAAACTGCCAAAAGCCTTGTTAATAACCCCAACTCGACGTCCCAGCAGCTTTAGCAGCGGATTAAACACTTTGGTCAATCTAATCTTTCTCCCATGCACCTTTGCAATTAAACGCACCAACTCACTGGTCCCCACATACTCCTCATTTTGCGGGAAAAAGATCCCTTGCTCCTCATTGTCTATCATTAAACGAACAAACTCGCATAGATTATCAATGTGTAACATACTCCGCTGGTTTTGTATATTAGGAAAAAAAGGTAAGACCCGCGCCATCTTTGCCAGCTTCGGGTAATTACCCTTCGCACCTTTACCATAAATCATCGGTGGCCTTAAAACAACCACTTTAAACCGTTCATCCTGAAGCTTAATAATTCCTTCCTCCGCCTGCAACTTACTGTCGCCATAAAAGTTGGTCGGCTTCGGTTCAGTGTCAAACGTAATAACCCGTTCCTGGCCAATACTGCTGCTGTCTCCATAAACAATGATGCTGCTCATAAAAATAAACTGTTTCACGCCATCCGCTTTCGCCTTAACTGCGGTCTCAATGGCCAGGTCACGATTGACCTTATAATATAACCCCTCCAACTTTGGATCAGCGGAAACATGGGCAATCCCCGCCACGTGAAAGACCACATCATAGCCAGAGAAAGATTTCTCCCGCCATGCGCCATCAACCATATCAATGGTATCAACCGAATACTGCTCTGCATAACGCTGTAGCCATCGTTCGAAAGAAGTCCCGATATAGCTGTTGGCTCCAGTAATAAGGATCATTTTCCCACTCATCAAAATGCAATCTCCCCGCTTGGCATAAGCCCAACATCCAGGCAACCTACTTTTTCAACGTCCTTGTTTCAACGCTCCTGTGCCACCCTCGACAACCCCGTCGCGCTTTATGACACTGATAATCGTCTTAAAAAAGCACTTCAGATCCATTCCCAGGCCCATCTGGCGGACATATTCCCCGTCCAACCGGGCCTTTTCAGGGATCGGCAGTTCATCCCGGCCGTTAATCTGCGCCCAGCCGGTTAGGCCGGGAACCACGTCATTGGCCCCGTACTTATCCCGCTCGGCAATGAGATCGTCCTNNTTCCACAGGNCCGGTCGGGGACCGACAATGCTCATTTCACCTTTTAGGATATTAAAGATCTGCGGCAGCTCATCCAGGCTGGTCTTCCGCAAAAACCGGCCCACCCGGGTAATGTACGCCTCCGGGTTACTCAGCAGATGCGTCGGTATATCCTTCGGTGTATCTATCCGCATGGTGCGATACTTTAAAATAAAAAACTCCGATTTTCCCTTGCCAATTCGTTTCTGCCGAAAAAACACGGGACCCTTGGAGTCCAGTTTAATCAAAATCGCAATAACAAGCATCAAGGGCCAGAGCAACAACAGCCCCGTAACAGAAAGAATAACATCAATTACCCTTTTCACTTGCGTATACCGCATCCCCAATCCCCCNTATAACAGCCTCTATAGAATCAATGAGGCAGAAAAACTAACGCCCCTCTGCCTCACTACTCCTTTATTAAAATTCATCAATCGGTCATTGGACATTAAACCGGTTCACAGGATATACCTTATATCCGCTCTTTTTAATTTCCGTCAAAAAACCGCTTCGATCCTCTGTTCCATGGACTAAGACCGGTTCTATCCGATCATCTATATCCCTACGTAACTTATATAATAATTTTGCCACATCCAAATAGTCGTCTTTGAGTGAGTCAACAATAACTGCAACATCAATGTCACTATCATCTGTTGCGTTTCCCTTGGCAAAAGAACCGAATAAGATAATCTCTTGGGGATTAATATGCTTGGCAACTAACTCGGCGTACTGTTCAACCCGGCTTATAACTTCGCTTTTATCCATTCGAACAACGCCTCCGTTCTCTTTAAAATCATACTGCAACGTTCTTGATTCAAAGATTTTAGAATTGCCTCTTTATCCACNGGATATCTGGCCCCTACATTCAAAGGAGACAATTCATCAAGTAGATCTTTTTGATCATCACTAAATTCATGATATATATTTGCGATTTTTGCCAGCTTAATAAGTTGGTGAATGTACGGAAGGTTTTCCGGTTCTTTCGCCACAATTACAGCTTTTAATATCTTCTCAATCGCTTGATGACACATAAATGCTACATAAAGATAACGCTTCGTTTCCAACATCGCCTTGGCTGTAGCCAGATCATACTCCGCCATCTCTTGCCAATAAGCTACTTTTTTAAAATCGCTCATTGTCATCCTCACAAAACAACTTAATTTCATTTAAAAACCTTTTCTGTACTGTACATCCATTATTTATGAACCATGTACCAGTTCGCCTGTTGTCGCAATCTCTTCCTGCCACCGCTTGCTCGGGCGGTACTTGGGCACAATCTCTTGAAGCTTGGCCACGATCTTGCCCCGGTCAGCCACAGAGACCCATTTCTCCAGATAAGCTAGGTTCTCCTCAAGATGCCCCCAGTCCACCCCATTGGGCTGGCCCACAAAGATCCGCTGGTGCTTGGTGGCGGTGGTTCCCTCTTCAGCTGTAAGAATCTCTTCATACAGCTTCTCACCAGGGCGAATCCCGCAGCAGGTAATCTCGATATCCACCCCGGGTTCTAGACCGGATAAGCGGATGAGCTCACAGGCCAAGTCGTAAATCTTCACCGGCTCGCCCATGTCCAGGATGAAGACTTCGCCGTTCTCCCCCATAGCCCCTGCCTGGATCACCAAGNAAACCGCTTCCGGAATTGTCATAAAGAACCTGGTCATCTCCGGATGCGTCACCGTCACCGGACCGCCCCGCTCAATCTGCTTCTTAAACAGTTGGATTACACTGCCCCGGCTTCCCAGGACATTGCCAAACCGCACGGCGCAAAACTTCGTCTGGCTTTTCCGTGCTTGATATTGCATCACCATCTCCGCCACCCGCTTGGTGGCGCCCATGACATTTGTGGGGTTGACCGCCTTGTCCGTGGAGATCAAGACAAAACGCTTTACCCCGTACTTGTCCGCAAGTTCCACCAGATTCTTCGTGCCAAAGATGTTATTCTTCACCGCTTCCTCCGGCGCATTCTCCATCAACGGCACATGCTTGTGGGCAGCGGCATGGAAGATCACCGTCGGCCGGTAGTCCCGGAAGACCTGTTCCATCTTAGCCCGATCCCGGATATCGGCGATGATCGGCAGCCGCTTCAACCTCTTACCGTATGTAAAGTTCAGCTCCTGATCAATTTCATAAATGGAGTTTTCGCCGCGCCCCAAAAGCAGGAGGAGCTCCGGATCAAAGCCAGCAATCTGCCGGCAAAGCTCCGATCCGATGGAACCACCCGCCCCCGTTACCAGCACCCGCTCGTCCCGGAGGTAACTGGCAATCTCCGACAGGTCCACCTCCACCGGTTCCCGCCCCAGAAGGTCTTCAATGCGCACCTCCCGGATCTGTTGCAAGGACACCGTCGAATCCGGCAGGTCCGCCAGGGAGGGTACCATCCGGACAGGTATGTTCGTCCCTTGCAACATTTTTATAATCTCCCTCACCAGACCCCGCCGGGCACTGGGAATCGCAAACAAAACCTCATCCGGCCGGTACTTCGCCACCACACTCCGCAGATCCGCAATCCTCCCCACAATGGGAATCCCGTGGAGGGAGCAGAAGAGTTTCCGGGGGTCATCATCCAAAAAGGCAATGGGTTCATAATGGGAGTCGGAGTTCTGCCGCATCTGCATAGCCAGCATCGCCCCAGCCAAACCTGCACCCACAATCAGCNCCCGGCGCCGGTTTTTCATCCGTTGCATACCGATTAAATACTGCCGGTAGATCCGGACGGCCAGCCGGATACCACCGATGAAAAAGATCTTCAAAAACCAGGCAATTACAATGACGCTCCTGGGAATATCCACAATATCAATCAAAAAGGCAACCACGATGATCAATGCGGAAGCAGCCGTCACAGCCTTCAATACTTGATACAACTCGGGCAGGCTGGAGTACCGCCACAAACTCCGGTAAAGGCCGAAGAAGGTAAAGAAGACAATATTGACCGCAGAAACAAAGGCTATCATCAACAGCCAGTTTGCCATATATCGTGAAGGAATCCCGGCGCCGTCCAGGCTGAAACGCAGGAAGAAGCCCAAAAACAAGGCAAAGTTCACCGCCAGGATGTCCAAGATCATCATAAACACGGAGTNTCTGAATCTGCGCAACCATTTCACCTCCGGTGCAGAAAGAATAAACAACTTATCAGTCACCCAAGACAAGCAACGCTTACCCGTACAATCTCAATTAAGATGCGCCAGCGCCAGTGAGACGCGATATTGGAGAAGCTGGATCAGATTGCTCCGTTTAATCTTGGGGATCTCCACGTTTTCCCCCCGTAAAATCGATTCTGGCCGCACCTTGGTCATCCGGATTGCCGCCTTTTCCCCCAAGATCTCCTTCACCCTCTGGGCGGCCGCAGCCATCTTGACCCGCCGCCGCCTGGGCGAATGCCCGTCCGAGGCAATGATATGCAACAAACCATGGGTCAGCAAATAGTGGGATACCTTGCTCACCTGCTTGCCGAAGTTCCCCAGTAAACTGCCGGAACTAACCTGTGTCAAAGCCCCCAGGTGAATCAGGCGCTCCAGCAATTCCGGCTTTTGCATAATCTCCATGTTACGTTCGGGATGGGCAATGATCGGCCGCACCCCGGCCAGGTTTAACTCGTAGATCACCTGCTCCGTAAAGGCAGGAAGCTGCTGCAACGGCAGTTCCAACAACATGTATTTCCCACCGTCGCCCAGGGTGATAACCTCTCCCCGCTTCAGGCGTTCGGGTAGGTCGGCGCTGACATGAATCTCCCCGCCGGGCAACACTTGGCAATTGATGCCCCTTTCCGCCAGGGCCAGGTTCAACTCCTCCGTCCTGCGGAGGATCTCCTCCCGCCCCGGTCCGGTCAGAATATCATAAATATGCGGTGTACCGACAATGGTTGTAATCCCCTCGTCCACCGCTTGCTTTGCCATTTCAATNCTTTCTTCTATTGTCTGCGCCCCATCATCAAAACCTGGCAGGATATGGGCATGTATATCAATCAAAACCATTCCCCCCAATTTACTATATTGTTTTCCACCTTCACTCCCCAAACCCTGCCATCAGGGGGAAGCTTTAACCATTTCCTCACATAGGACATAATACTCCGCCAAAAAAATGTATCCATAATAATATTATCGGCAAACTCTACTGTAAAATTTAAAACTTATCTTTTCAAACAAACTCGTGGTTAATATTATATTATACTATATCTAACTCAAT
>JGI24713J26584_10000711_pt1 | contig 25008 bp, 24 predicted proteins | sample BioPla4DNA1_FD_26584 | JGI IMG/M metagenome (IMG submission 26584) | reverse complement strand
TTTGAGTTAATCTTAGACGTTCAAAAGAATTGCTGGTTTATATACTTAATATTCTGTTCAATTTTCAAAGACCAATTTGTCTTATCGCTCTCAAGCGACTTTTTTATATTATCACTTTTCAAAGCTACTGTCAATAACTTTTGAAAATTTTTAAATATTTTATCGCACTTCTTGGCGACGAAGATTATCTTATCACTTAACCACAATATTATTTTATTTAATCATAATATTTATATAAAATTATACTTATTTTTCTTTAAATTACTTTATATTTCTCTTCTTTTCTTATTATGATACACTCGGATGAGATTATGTATGTTTTTTTTTATTATTCATATATTCTTATTCTAGTCACTTAAATAAAAATAAAAAACACAGTTTAGTGGATTTTTAAACCTCTAAACTGTGCATATTAAAAGCTATACTATTTCAGTATCTTCTTTATCTATTAATTCATTATCTTCTTCCGAAGAAGAAATTTTAGCTATAGCTGCAATCTTCTCTTCATCTGAAGTTCTCATAAGTCTAACCCCCATAGTTGATCTTCCTGTTACAGATATATCTGATACATTTATTCTTATAGCAATTCCACTTGTATTTATAAGCATAAGCTCATCATCGTCCTTGCATACTGTAGCTCCCACAAGTTTACCTGTCTTTTCAGAAGACTTATATGTGATTAGCCCAGATCCACCTCTTCTTTGAATTTTATACTCACTTAATGGTGTTCTTTTTCCATAACCATTTTCACTTATTACTAATAAATCTTCATCATCTACAATAATATCCATGCATACTGCAAAATCATCAGCTTTTAAATTCATTGATTTAACTCCTGATGCTGTTCTACCCATAGGTCTAACATCCTTTTCGTTAAATATTATTGCATTGCCATTTTGAGAAACTATTATTATATTTGCATCTCCTCTAGTTATTTTTGCTTTTAGTAACTCATCTCCCTCTCTTAGATTGATTGCAATTAATCCATTCCTTCTAAGATTTTTAAATTCTGATAAGTGAGTTTTCTTAACTAGTCCATGCTTAGTTCCCATAAATAAGTATCCATCTATTACATCATCATTTATTGTAAGAACAGTTTCTATTCTTTCATCTGGACTTATAGCTATAAGATTAATTATATTAGTTCCTTTTGCTGTTCTTCCTGCATCAGGTATTTCATAAGCCCTTAACTTATACACTCTTCCCTTATTTGTAAAGAATAAAATATCAGAATGAGTTGACGTTATTGTAATATGCTCTACAAAATCATCTTCTTTTGTTGTCATAGCCTGAATGCCTCTTCCACCTCTTCTTTGAGATGAATAAGTATCTGCTGATATTCTCTTTATGTATCCAGCATGGGTCATAGTAACAACAACATCTTCTTCTTGAATTAAATCTTCTATGTCAATTTCATTTACTACTTTTTCTATCTTAGTTCTTCTTTCATCATTATACTTATTTTTTATTTCTAATAATTCATCTTTTATTACTGATAACAATTTTTCCTCACTTGCTAATATAGAATTTAAGTACTCAATTAGTTTCATAAGTTCTGCATATTCTTCTTCTATCTTGTCTATTTCTAATGCAGTTAATCTTCTTAATCTCATATCTAAGATTGCTTGTGCTTGTTTATCACTTAAAGCAAATCTTTCAATCAAAGTAGTTTTAGCAATTTCAGTAGTTTTAGATGATCTTATTATATTAATAACTTCATCAATATTATCTAAAGCAATCTTTAATCCCTCAAGGATATGAGCTCTTGCATTTGCTTTATTTAACTCGAATACTGTTCTTCTTGTTACTACTTCTTTTTGGAATTTAATATAATTTCCTAGAAGTTCCCTTAAGCTTAATATCCTTGGTTCATTATCTACTAAAGCTAACATTATGATCCCAAAGGTATCTTGCATCTTAGTATGCTTATATAAAAGATTTAATATTACATTTGGGTTAGCTTCTCTCTTTAGTTCAATGACGATTCTCATACCTTCTCTATCTGATTCATCCCTTAAATCAGATATTCCAGTAATTTTTTTATCTTTTACTAAATCAGCTATACTTTCAATTAATTTTGCTTTATTAACTTGGTAAGGTATTTCTGTAACAACAATTCTGTGTCTTCCATTTTCCTCTTCTATCTCGCTTTTTGCTCTTACAATTATTTTACCTTTTCCAGTTTCATAAGCTGCTCTTATACCTGATGTTCCCATAATTGTTGCACCAGTTGGAAAGTCAGGCCCCTTAATAACAGTCATAAGCTCAGTTGATGTTGCTTCTGGATTATCAATAAGCATTATTGTACCATCAATAACTTCTCCTAAATTATGAGGTGGTATATTAGTTGCCATACCAACTGCTATACCTGATGATCCATTAACTAATAGATTAGGATATCTTGCTGGAAGTACAACTGGTTCTTTTTCTTCACCATCAAAGTTAGGAATAAAATCAACTGTATCTTTGTTTATATCCCTGAGCATCTCAACAGCAATTTTATTCATTCTTGCTTCAGTATACCTCATGGCTGCTGCACCATCACCATCTACTGAACCAAAGTTTCCGTGTCCATCTACCAACATATATCTCATTGAAAAGTCTTGAGCAAGTCTAACTAGAGCATCATAAACTGATGAATCTCCATGTGGATGGTATTTACCTAAAACTTCCCCAACTATTCTTGCACATTTTCTATAACTTTTATCAGGAGTTACACCTAATTCATTCATTGAATGCAATATTCTTCTATGAACTGGTTTTAATCCATCCCTAACGTCTGGTAATGCACGACCTACAATTACGCTCATTGCATAATCTATATAGCATTTTTTCATTTCTTTATTTATATCTATAGGAACTATTTTTCCCTCATTTAAATCCATGTACTTACTTCACCTCGTTTTAGTACTAAATATCCAAGTTGCTTACTTTCTTAGCATTCTTTTCAATAAACTCTCTTCTTGGTTCAACTTTATCTCCCATTAGTATTGTAAATATTTCATCAGCTTCCTTTGCATCTTCTACTGTTGCTTTTAATAATATTCTCTTCTCTGGATCCATTGTTGTATCCCATAATTGAGAGGCATTCATTTCTCCTAAACCTTTATATCTTTGAATGCTGGTTGAACTATCTTTTCCACCGATTTCTTTTAAAAGAGTTTCTAATTCTTCATCAGAATAAACATAGTACTCCTTCTTGTTCTTTTTCACTTGATATAGTGGTGGTTGAGCTATATAAACATGACCACCATCTAACAATCCCCTCATATACCTAAAGAAGAATGTTAATAATAATGTTCTAATGTGGGCACCATCAACATCGGCATCAGTCATTATAATTATTCTGTTATATCTTAATTTACTTTCGTCAAAATCATCACCAATACCTGCACCGAAGGCAGTAACCATTGATTTTATTGTATCCGATGTAAGTATTCTATCTAATCTTTGCTTTTCAACGTTTAATATCTTACCTCTCAAAGGTAATATAGCTTGGAATCTTCTATCTCTTCCTTGCTTTGCAGAACCACCAGCTGAATCCCCCTCAACTATGTATATCTCACATTCTAATGGATCTTTAGAAGAACAATCTGCTAATTTCCCAGGCAATGTAGATCTCTCTAAAGCTGATTTTCTTGTTAATTCCCTGGCCTTTCTTGCTGCATCTCTGGCTCTTGTTGCCATTAATGCCTTATCTATTATAAGCTTACTTATAGCAGGATTTTCTTCTAGGAAGGTTGCTACCCCCTCTGCTGTTATTGAATCTACAATGCTCCTAACTTCTGAATTTCCTAGTTTAGTTTTTGTTTGACCTTCAAATTGAGGATTTGTTATTTTTACTGATACAACAGCAGTTAATCCTTCTCTTACATCATCACCTGTCAGGTTATTATCTTTTTCCTTAAGATAGTTATATCTTCTAGCATAATCGTTAATAACCTTAGTCAGTGCTGATTTAAATCCTGAAAGGTGAGTTCCTCCCTCTACAGTATCTATATTATTAGCAAAAGAATATATATTTTCAGTATAGGAATTATTGTATTGAAGAGAAACTTCTACAAACACATCATCCCTCATCGCCTCAATATAAATAGGTTCTTCATGTAAAACCTCTTTGTTTTTATTAAGGTATGATACAAATTCCCTTATTCCACCTTCATAATGGTATAACTCCTGATTTTCTTCTCCTTCTCTTTTATCTATTAAAGTTATCCTAATTCCCTTATTTAGAAAGGCAAGTTCTCTTAGTCTCTTGGATAAAACCTCAAAATCATAAACTGTATCTTCAAATATCTCTACATCTGGTTTAAAAGAAACAGTTGTTCCGTGTTCATCAGATTCACCAATTTGAATCAGGTCAGTTACTGCATTTCCTCTTGAATATCTTTGCTTCCAAGCATATCCATCCCTTTTAACTATTACTTCACACCATTCTGATAAGGCATTAACAACTGACGCACCAACTCCATGTAATCCACCAGAAACTTTATATCCGCCACCGCCAAACTTACCTCCAGCATGAAGAACTGTCATTATAACTTCTACACTGGATTTTCCGAGTTTCTCATTTAATCCTGTCGGCATACCTCTACCATCATCTATAACAGTTATAGAATTATCTTCATTTATTGAAACCTCAATATTACTACAAAATCCAGCTAAGGCTTCATCTATACTATTATCAACTATTTCATAAACAAGATGGTGTAATCCCCTTGAACTTGTACTTCCAATATACATCCCTGGTCTTTTTCTAACAGCTTCAAGACCTTCTAAAACTTGAATTTGACTTTCATCATAAGTTTGTGTATTTTTTTCCAATATAATCTCCTCCTAACACAACAGATTTTTATATAATTACACGAAGATTTAACATTGGAATCATTAATTGTAATCTAGGTTAGCCCTTTTTGTTAATGTTGAAGATGAAATAGGAGACAGATAAATTTTACTCATCTTGTTAACTTCTGCTATAACAAAGGACTTAGGTTGATGTTCTTTTGAAATTCTTTCTACAAATCCATCCTCTTCAGCCATTCTTAAAAAAGAACTTGTATCTGAGCTATACATTGTAGTATTTAAATCAAATATTCCAATTATATCTTTTATTGGTACTACTACATTTTCTCCTAAATGTAAAAACATAAAAAATTCCTCCCTCAGCTATAGGATTTCTCCATCCTTGACTTTAAAAACTTTAGAGCTGTCATCTAAATAATTAGTTAAATCTTCTATACCTGTGCAGGTAATTATAGTCTGAATATCCTTTATTGATGTTAGTACATATCTTTTCCTGCTAAAATCTAATTCTGATAAAACATCATCTAAAAGTAAAACAGGATATTCTGATGTTATCTCTCTTATTATTTTAAGTGACGAAAATTTTATTGTAAGAACCGCACTTCTCTGCTGTCCTTGAGAACCGAAACTCTTTGCATCAATTTCATTAATGAGAACAGTAAAATCATCTCTATGGGGTCCTATTGATGTTATTCCCTTTTCGATATCTTTGTCTCTATTTTTTACTAAAGCTTCATAAAAATTATTTTTTATGTCACCTAATTCTTTTACAGTGCCTATGTATTTAAATTTTATAATCTCTTTTCCTGAAGATATATCATTATGAATTTCCTCTCCATAAAAATTTAATTTGTTTATATAATAAAGTCTCTCCATTATGATATTATGCCCAAATTCAGTCATTTGAATATCATATATATCCAGCATTTCTTTATCTAATTTCCTGTTTTTTAGCAATAAATTTCTTTCAATTAAAACCTTATTATATTGTACAAGGTTATAATAGTATTTTGGACTAAGCTGGCATAATTCCATATCAATGAATCTTCTTCTAACTCCAGGAGAACTCTTTATTATTTTTAAATCTTCAGGAGAAAACATAACAACATTAAAGTTTCCAAATAGTTCTCCTATTTTGGAAACTTTAACTTTATTTATTTTTATCGCTTTCTTTCCGTCCTTAAATATGCTTATATCAATATTTTTATCTAATCTTTCTCTTCCAACTAATAAACTCAAATAAGCCCTATTAGCTTCCCAATTTATCAATTCCTTATCCCTTGATGTTCTATGAGACTTTGCAAAAGCGCAATAGTATATTGCTTCTAAGATATTTGTCTTTCCTTGGGCATTGTCTCCCATAAACACATTTACTTTCTTTCCAAAGGATATGTCTAATTGCTTATAATTTCTATAATTTAGTAATTGTAACTTTTTAATATACATTGTAACACCTATTTTAATTATATCATAATTAGAGTAATAAAGGTAATTATTAGTTTTCTGAGATATTAGTAATATTTTTATACAACTTTATACTTTTCACCATCAAACTCTATAATATCTCCAGGTCTAATCTTTTTTCCTCTTTGAGTGCAGATTTCATTATTTACTTTTACTTCTTCGTTTAAAATATAAATTTTAGCTTCAGCCCCTTGAGTTGCTGCTCCACACCATTTTAAAAAAGAATCTAGCTTTATAAATTCGGTATTTATTTTCACTTCTTTCATTTCCAGTTATTTGCATACTATTTGCATAATTATGCAAAATCCTCCTCTCGTTATCTCATTAATCTTACAGGAAGAACAAGATATCTTGAATTGTCATTTGATTTACATCTTATAATGCAAGGACTAACACTAGATGTCATTTCCATATAGATTTCATTTTCATCTATATTTTTAAGAACATCTAAAATATATCTTGAATTAAATGCAATTTGCAACTCTTCACCTTGCAGATTTATATTAAGTTCTTCTCTAACTTTTCCCAATTGAGAATTAGAAGTTATAATAACATTATCTTCATTAAAGTCTAATTTTATTAAATTACTATTGCTATCTTTTGACATTAAAGATGCTCTCTCAATACAATTTTGTAAATCATGTCTATTTACTTCCACTAAAATCTTGTGTTCTTGTGGCAATAATGATACATAATTAACAAACTTTCCTTCTAATAATCTTGATACAATTTTTGTTTTATCTAAATTAAATAATATATGATTATCTGTAAAAGTAATTTTTACAAGATTTTCTGCATCTTCTAAAATTTTAGCCACTTCATTTAATGTTTTTCCAGGTATTACTACATCAATATTGTCATCACTGCCTAAATATTCACTTCTGACAGCCATTCTATATCCATCTAAAGCTACTAAGTTTAGTTTTTTATCTTTAATTTCAAATAATATACCTTGAAGTATTGGTCTTGTTTCATCCTGTGCTACTGCAAAAGATGTTCCTCTTATCATACTTTTCAATATATCTTGTGGAACTTCAACTGATATATTTTCCTTTATTTCTGGTAGAGATGGATAATCTTCAGCTTTCATATAAACAAGATTAAATATTGATTTTTCACAAGTTATTTGTATTATGTCATTATCAAGAGTTTCTATATAAACATCTGAATTGGGTAATTTTCTAATAATTTCACTAAATATTTTAGAATCAACAACTATTGTTCCTTCTTCTATTACATCAGCCTCAACTGAAGTTTCTATTGATAAATCCATGTCAGATCCTATAAGTGTTAAANTATTNTTAAAAGCTTTTATATATATGCCTTCTAGTATTGGCATTGTAGTTTTTCCTGTTATAGCTTTATTTGAAATAGATATTCCTTCTTGTAATTTNTGTTTTTCACAACTAAATTTCATATAAGAACCTCCTTATATACATATATAGATAAAATAATTAGATAAAAATATAGTAACAGTAGTAATAGGNGCTGTTAATTTGTTGAAAAGTATTTATAGCCCTTTATACAACTGATTTTTTGTGTAAAAAATATTGTGGATAAGTGAAGCAATAGATACAATTCTTATCCACATTTTAAACATTAATTAATTTTTTAAAAGTTATCCACAAGCAATTCAATAAAAGTTATGTACAACTGTTGATTAATTTTGAGTGAGTTTCTTTGTTAAATCATTTATTGTATGCTGTAGACTTTCATCTTTGGTTAAATTATCTGAAATCTTTTCATACGCATGTATTACAGTTGAATGATCCCTGCCTCCAAATTCTTCTCCTATTTTAGGTAAGGACATATCTGTAAGTTTTCTACATAAATACATAGCGATTTGTCTTGGATGCGCAATATTTCTAGTTCTTCTTTGAGATTTTAAATCTTCAACTCTAAGATTGAAATAAGTAGATACAACATCTTGAATTAGATCTATAGTAACACTTTGGTTTTGCTTACTTGATATAATATCTTTTAGTGCTTCAGTTGCTAAATCAACTGTAATTGGCCTATTGGTTAGAGATGAGTAGGCAACAATTCTAATTAATGCACCTTCAAGTTCTCTTATATTTGATTTTATTTTTGTAGCAATATAAACCATAACTTCATTAGCAACACTTAATTTCTCAACATCAGCTTTCTTTTTTAGAATCGCCATTCGGGTTTCGAAATCTGGTGGTTGAATATCAGCTATTAGTCCCCATTCAAATCTTGAACGGAGCCTATCTTCTAAAGTTGGAATTTCTTTTGGTGGTCTATCTGATGATAAAATTATTTGCTTATTAGCATCGTGTAATTCATTAAAGGTGTGGAAAAATTCTTCTTGAGTTCGTTCTTTACCTGCTATAAATTGAATATCATCTATTAGTAGAATATCTACATTTCTATATTTATTTCTAAATTCTACATTTCTATCATCTTTTATTGCATTTATTAGTTCATTAGTAAACTTTTCAGAAGAAACATAAACTACTTTTGCATTTGGATTACTTTGTAAGATGTAATGTCCGATAGCATGCATTAAGTGAGTTTTGCCAAGTCCAACACCACCATAAATGAATAAAGGGTTATATGCTTTTGCAGGAGCTTCAGCAACAGCTAGGGATGCTGCATGAGCAAATCTGTTACTATTACCTACAACGAAAGAATTGAAAGTATATTTAGGGTTTAATGTACTGGACATTTCATCATTAACTGTAACTGATGATTTTGTATTACCTTTTCCTTTAACTTCTTCCTTTTCTTTTTCCTTTTCTTCAGCTTCTATAATATCAGATTCAAGAATAAACTCTATTTTATAGGACTTAGAACATGCGGCCTCTATAGAATTTATAACTAGATCTTTATATCTCTTTTCTAAAATATCTTGAGTGAAAGAATTAGGAACGCTTATTTTTATTGTATCGGAAGATATTGATATAGGATTACAGCTTTTAATCCAAGTATTGAAGCTAACTTCACTCATTTCCCCCTTTATAATATTTAATGTTTTTTCCCATAATGATGTTAGATCATTATTCATTACATATCCTCCATAAAAATTTTTTTATAAAATTAATAACAATTACTCAACAATTTTATTAACAGACATAAATAAATGTTGATAAGTTTAAAAATAATATGAACATGTTAATAATTATGTTTATTAAAATTAAAACAAAAAAATATTCACAATATAATTATGTACAAATATTAACATTGTTAACACAATAAAAGCCCAGTATTTAAGAGAAAGTTCTAAAATTTTGGTAAAATATTAATAAAAATAACACAAATTATCCACAAACATATCCACAATTGTGGATAACTTTTGAAGTAAATAAAATTATTCACAGTCAATATTAATAATAACATAAGTTAAATGGTGTATTCAATAAGTTATCCACAAAAAGTGGACAATATTATATATTTTATCAACAGAAATTAGAAAATTATATTGTATTGACATCAAAACTTGATATATATATAATAATAAGGTGAATTTAATAATTAGGATTATAGTAATTTGCTATAGATCTATAGAATTTTTTATTTAAAGGGGGTGGAATGATATGTTCATGACATACCAACCAAAAAAGAAACAAAGAAAAAAAGAACATGGTTTCAGAAAAAGAATGAAAACTAAATCAGGTAGAAATGTTCTTAAGAGAAGAAGACAAAAAGGTAGAAAGAGATTAACAGCATAAGGGCCGCATACAGTGGCCTTTTTCTGCAAGGCAGAAAAAAGGAGACTGAATTTCCAATGGTATACAGAATAAAAAAAAATAATGAATTTAAATTGGTGTATAGAAGAGGAAAATCAATAGCTAATAATCTTTTAGTTTTATATATTTATAAAAACAATAAAAATAAAACAAAGGAAAACATTTCCTATAATAGGATAGGGATATCTGTTAGTAAAAAAGTTGGCAATAGTGTAGTTCGAAGTAGAAGTAAACGATTGATAACTGAAAGTTATAGATTGAATAAGGATAATTTAAAAGATGGATATGATTTTGTTTTTATTGCAAGAAATGCAATAAAAGGAAAGGATTATTTTGAAGTTGAAAATGCTATGAAGAAACTTTTTAAAAAGGCAGGATTATATAAGGAATGATAAAAAGGATACTTCTAAAATCTATACATTTATATAGGAAATATATTTCACCTATGAGACCACCAAAGTGCATATTTGTTCCGAGTTGCTCTCAGTATGCTATTGAAGCAATAACCAAATATGGATCACTAAAAGGTGGATTTTTAGCTATAAAGAGAATATTAAGGTGTCATCCATGTTCCAGGGGCGGGTATGACCCATTAAAATAAGGAGGTTACTATGAACGGTTTAACGCAATTCTTGACTAATGCTTTTGAAGGACTTCATGACTGGATTATTACATTATTTAATATGGAACCAAGTGGAGTATCCTATGTATTAACAATTGCAATATTTACATTAATAATAAGATTATTAATATTGCCATTAAACATAAAATCTAGTAGGTCAAGTGCAAGAATGCAAGAAATTCAACCACAATTAAATGCGATACAAAAGAAATATGCAAATGATCCTAAAAAAATGCAAGAAGAATATAATAAGTGCTTAAAAGAAAATAATGCTAGTATGTTTGGTGGATGTTTACCATCCTTGTTACCATTACCAATCTTATTTGCATTGTATGCTGTATTTAATAGTATAAGTCCAGATGCAATGAAAAGTGCATCTTTCTTATGGATACCAAACGTATTTGAAAAAGATCCAATATTTATATTACCAGTTTTAGCATTCTTAAGTACTTATTTACCAACAATGCTATTAAGTAAAGCAACCCCTAAAACAGAAAATGGGCCAAATATGGGAAGCATGAATATAATGATGGCTGGTATGATGGGAATTATGGCTTTAAATTTTAAAGCGATTTTAGTTATTTATTGGGTAATTGGCGGAGTAATTCAATTAATACAAACTTACTTTGTAAATTATTTACCTGCTAAGAAGAAGCAAAAAGAAAAAGAAGAACTTGAAAAATACAAAGTTATGGAAAATGCAAAAAAAGCAACACCAAAGACTAGAAAAAGATAATAAAGAGATAGGATTTTACTAGGTGGTGAATAGGGTATGAAAATATTAGAAATGACAGGTAAAACTGTAAGCGAAGCTTTACAAAATGCTTTAAAAGAGCTGAATTTAACTGAAGACAGGGTAGATTACGAAGTTTTAGATGAGGGAAGCAAGGGTTTTCTTAATCTTATAGGAAGTAAGCCTGCAAGAATAATTGTAAAAGTAAAAAGAGATTATAAAGAAGAGGCTAGGACATTCTTAAGAAGTATTTGTGATAACATGGGAATAAAGGCTGAAATTAGAATAAGGGAAGAGGATGATTCTCTTTATATAAATTTAAGTGGTCCTAAAATGGGATTAATTATTGGTTATAGGGGAGAAACCTTAGATGCACTTCAGTATTTAGTATCTTTAGTAGTAAATAAAAATCATGATGAGCCATATAAAAAGGTTATCTTAGATACTGAAAATTACAGGAAGAAGAGGGAAGAAACTCTAATAAGAGTTGCTGAAAAAACTGCCTATAAAGTAATAAGAAGTAAAAGATCTTATAAGTTTGAGCCTATGAATCCTTATGAAAGAAGGATTATACATTCAGCATTACAAGGTAATGAATATGTTTATACCTTCAGTGAAGGTGAAGAACCATATAGAAGAGTTGTTGTAGACATTAGAAAATAAAGGTAAGGAAGCCTATGGCTTTCCTACCTTTATTTATTTTGACTAAATATAAATAGTTTTGTACAATGAATATTAGTTAAAAAGGGATATAATATTAAATACGAAAATCGGTGTTAAATGAATATTATAGACACTTTTATATAGAGGGATAATATAAGAAAAGGAGGATAGAAGCATGAGAGAATTTGATACAATAAGTGCTATATCAACTGCCATAGGCGAAGGTGGAATTGCCATTATAAGAGTTTCGGGTGATAGAGCTTTAGATATTGTTTCAAAGATATTTAGAGCTAAAAATGGCAAGGATATAAAGGATATGAAGACCTACACTATGAGATATGGTCATATTATTGATATAGATACAAAGGAGCCTATTGATGAAGTTATTATTAGTTTTATGAAAGGTCCAAGAAGTTATACTGCTGAAGATGTAGTAGAAATTAACTGTCATGGAGGTGTTACTTCAACTAATAAGGTTCTTGAAATGACAATCAAGGCAGGAGCTAGACTAGCTGAGCCTGGTGAATTCACTAAAAGAGCATTTTTAAATGGAAGAATAGATTTATCTCAAGCAGAAGCAGTTATGGATTTAATTAGTGCAAAAACAGACTTAGCAATGAAATCTGCATTAATGCAAAGTAATGGTTCCTTATCTAAGGAAATAGGTAGATTAAATGAATATTTACTAAATGTATTAGCTTTAATTGAGTATGCAGTAGACTTTACAGAAGATGAGGAAGAAATTGACCCTAGCATACCACCTAGAGTAAGTGAGAGCTTAGAAGAAGCTCTTAATAATATAAATAGATTAATGAAAAATGCAGATGAAGGAAGAATTATTAGAGATGGATTAAGTCTTGCAATTGTAGGCAAACCTAATGTGGGAAAGTCATCTCTACTTAATGTATTATTAAGGGAAAAGAGAGCTATTGTAACGGATATTGCTGGAACAACAAGAGATGTAATTGAAGAATATATTAATTTAGATGGAATACCAGTAAAAATTATTGATACAGCTGGAATTAGGGAAACAGAAGATATAGTAGAGAGAATAGGTGTAGAAAAGTCTAAGGAAAAAATAGAAGAGGCTGATTTAGTTTTATTAGTATTAGATATTTCAAGAGAATTAGATAAGGAAGACTATGAAATTATAGAGGCTGTAAAAAATAAAAAATCTATTCTTTTATTAAATAAAATTGATTTAGAAAATAAAATTGATTTAAACTCATTAAATAATTTTGAGTATAAAATAAAAATATCGGCAAAAGAAGACTTAGGAATAGATAAATTAAAGGAAGAAATAAAAAACATGTTCTTTAATGGAACTATTGATAGCGAGAGCTTAGTTATTTCTAATTCAAGACATAAGCAGGCTTTAATAAGAGCAAAAGAAAATTGTGAGAAAGCTATTATTAGTGTTAAAAATAATGAATATCTTGATTTGGTTTCTATATATGTAACTTCGGCATTAAAAGCACTAGGGGAAATTACAGGTACAGAATTAGAAGAAGATTTAGTTAATAAAATATTTAAGGAATTTTGTTGTGGAAAGTAGGGAGAAGTAAGGAGAATGGGAAGATACAACGCAGGACAATATGATGTAGTAGTTGTTGGAGCTGGCCATGCTGGTTGTGAGGCAGCTTTAGCTTCTGCTAGAATGGGATTAAAAACATTAGTATGTACAAACAACTTAGATTCAATAGCAATGATGCCATGTAATCCTAATATAGGTGGTACTGCAAAAGGGCATTTAGTAAGAGAAATAGATGCTTTAGGCGGTGAAATGGGAATTAATATAGATAATACATATATACAATCTAGAATGCTTAATACCTCAAAGGGACCAGCAGTTCATTCACTAAGAGCACAAGCAGATAAAAAGAAGTATCAAAATAGAATGAAGCAAGTTCTAGAAAATCAAGAAAATTTAGATTTGAGACAATTAGAAGTAATAGAATTAGATGTAGAAGATGGAAAAGTAAAAGGCGTTTTAACAAGAAACGGCGGATATTTTTCAGCTAAAGCGGTAATATTAACAACTGGAACTTATTTAAGAGCAAGTATAATCATTGGAGATGTTAAATATAATAGTGGGCCAAATGGATTAGCTGCTGCAAATGAATTATCTAAATCATTAATAGATTTAGGAATATCCTTAAGAAGATTCAAAACAGGTACACCTGCGAGAATTAATAAAAGATCTGTTGACTTTTCAAAAATGATAAGACAACCAGGAGATGAAAAAATAGTTCCATTTTCATTTATAAGTGGTGATATTAGCAGAGAACAAGTAGATTGTTGGCTAACATATACAAGTGAAGATACCCATGAAATAATAAAAGAAAATATAGATAGGGCTCCGATGTATAATGGATTAATAGAAGGAGTAGGCCCTAGATACTGTCCGTCAATTGAAGATAAGGTTATGAGATTTCCAGATAGAGATAGACATCAATTATTTATTGAACCAGAAGGAGAAGATACCCAAGAGATGTATATAGGGGGAATGTCATCATCATTACCAGAAGATGTACAGATAAAAATGATAAGAACTGTTCCTGGTTTAGAAAATGCTGAAATATTAAGAACTGGTTATGCTATAGAGTATGATTCAATAGATCCAACTCAATTAAAACCAACTCTTGAATTTATGAATATCGATGGTTTATATGGCGCTGGACAATTAAATGGCAGCTCAGGTTATGAAGAAGCAGGAGCTCAGGGAATAGTTGCAGGTATTAATGCTGCTTTAAAAATTAAGGGAAAAGAACCGATGATTTTAACTCGTTCAGATGGATATATAGGAGTTCTTATAGATGATTTAGTTACTAAAGGAACAAATGAACCTTATAGAATGATGACTTCTAGAGCTGAATATAGACTTCTTTTGAGACAAGATAATGCTGACTTTAGATTAACTGAAATAGGATATAGAGTTGGTCTCGTAACAGAAGAAAGATATCAAAAGTTCTTACAAAGAAAAAATGCGGTTGAGAGTGAAGTAGAAAGATTAAAAAATCTACAAATAACAAATAAAAAAGAAGTGAATGATATATTAATTTCCTTAGGATCAACGGAACTTAAAAAGCCAATAAGCTTTTATGAACTTATTAAAAGACCAGAACTAGATTACTTTAAATTAGCCTCTTTAGACCCAGATAGACCAGAATATAACGAAGATATTGGTGAACAAATAAATATAATTACTAAATATGAAGGATATATTGAAAGTCAGTTAGAGCAAGTAAGACAATTTAAGAAATTTGAAAAGAAATTAATACCAGAAGAGATAGATTATAATGATGTTAAAGGATTAAGAACAGAAGCTATTCAAAAGCTTTCTAAAATAAGACCTATAAGTATAGGTCAAGCATCAAGAATATCAGGAGTTTCACCTGCTGATATATCTGTATTATTAATTTATTTAGAACATAAATATAAAAAATAAATTTCTTTGGAGGAAATAATGGAATTTTTTCAATTAATGAAAGAAGCTTCTTTAGAGGCAGGGATTGACTTATCAGAACATCAATATGACCAATTTATAAAATATATGAGACTTCTTCAGGAATGGAATGAAAAAATAAATTTAACAGCCATTACAGAGGATGAAGAAATAATAAAAAAACATTTTATAGATTGCATAAAAGCATTTAAATCGGAAGCTATAAAAAATGCAAAAAACATAATAGATATTGGAACGGGTGCTGGCTTTCCTGGCCTGCCTATAGCTATTATGAATCCTAATGTTCAGGTAACATTATTAGATTCTTTAAATAAAAGGATCAATTTTCTTAATTTGGTTATAGGAGAATTAGGCTTAAAGAATGTTATAACAATACATTCTAGAGCTGAAGATGGAGCGAGAAATAAGGAACTTAGGGAAAAATTTGATGTTGCTACTTCTAGAGCAGTAGCAAATATGGCTGTTTTATCAGAGTTTTGTCTTCCTTATGTAAGAATGAATGGTTATTTTGTTGCCTTAAAAGGACCTGCTATAGAAGAAGAATTAAAAGATGGACAAAAAGCAATAGATGTTTTAGGTGGAGAACTGAAGGGAATTATAAAAGTAAATATAGAAGGATCTGATTTGAATCATAATATTGTAGAAATAAAAAAGATAAAAGTTTGTCCTAAAATATACCCAAGAAAAGCAGGAACTGTAAATAAAAAACCAATAAAATAAAAGTATATTCTACAAAATTGTACAATAAAAAAAGTCGACAAATAATATATGAATAATTTATATATTGAGATTTGTAAATTATTAAGATTTAATATATGAATTTGTCTTACAATATTAGGGAACAAAAAGAAGGAATTTAGAGAAGAAAATAGAATTTTTAATTTATTGAAAAAACGGTGATTCATAATAGTAGGGGATGGTTGATTGCATATGAATAAGGAAATTACTAGTATAAGAGTTGATAAGATATTTCCAAATACTTATCAGCCTAGAAGGTTTTTTAATGAGGAAGCACTAGAAGAATTATCTGAATCTATAAAAACACATGGAATAATACAACCTATTACAGTTAGAAAAAGAGGGGAAAATTATGAATTAGTAGCAGGAGAAAGAAGATGGAGAGCTGCTAGAATGGCAGAAATTGAAGAGGTACCTTGTAATATTATAGATATTACAGATACTCAATCTGCCGAAATTGCATTACTTGAAAACCTTCAAAGAGAAGATTTAAATTTTATTGAAGAAGCAGAAGCTTATTATAATCTTATCCATGATCATAAATTCACACAAGAAGAATTAGCAAGAAGAATGGGAAAAAAGCAATCTACTATTGCTAATAAATTAAGATTATTAAAATTGAGCTCAAGGGTTAGAGAACTTTGTGTTGAACATAAGCTTACAGAAAGACATGCAAGAGCTTTATTATCTTTACCAGATGAAGAGTTACAATTAAAAATTATTGATAAAATAATAAAGAACTCTTTAAATGTTAAGGCTACAGAAGAGGCTATTAATAAGGAGCTTCTAAAGTTAGCTGGTGAGGAATTAAATAATAAAGATAAAAAGAAGGTAAAGAGTGTATTTCCTGCTAAATTATATGTTAATACAATTAAGCAGGTTTTTAGTAAATTTAATATACCTGCAGAATATAAATTTAAGGATAGTGAGGAATTTATTCAAGTTACAGTTACTATACCTAAAAAATAATATTTAATAACATAATTTTCATATAATTAATATAATTGACTATTAACTTCAGCAAATGGTAGTTTATTTATCACTAACATAAAGTAATAAATAAATTATTTTTGCTTGTTAATTGTCAATTTTTTTATGTAAATTTTTTTGCAAACCTTATATTTGAAAAAATAAATTATAAATTTTAATTATATTATAAAGATATATAATAAATTTATTATGTTAATCTTTTATTATGAATTAAAAGTATATATAATAATATTAGGGAAGGGGGTGAAGCTCTAAAAATAGAGCTTTATATGAAGAAAATTTGCATATTCAATCAAAAGGGTGGAGTAGGAAAAACAACAACTAATATAAATTTATGTGCATATCTTGCACTAGAAGGCTATAGGGTATTAACAATAGATATAGATCCACAAGGAAATACAACAAGTGGATTAGGTTTAGATAAGAGAAATTTGGAATTATCAATGTATGATGTATTAACAGCAGATGCATCCCTTAGGGAAGTAATAATTCGAAGTGAATTAGTTCAAAATCTTTATATAGCACCATCTACAATGGAGTTAGCAGGAGCAGAGGTTGAAATTATTGCTAAAGAGGATAGAGAAAGTATTTTAAAAAACAAGATAAAAGAAATAGAAGATGAATATGACTTTATTTTTATAGATTGTCCTCCTTCGCTAGGAGTATTAACAATAAATGCATTAACTTCTGTAGAATCTGTTCTTATACCTATACAATGTGAATTTTATGCTTTAGAGGGTGTAGGTCAATTAATAAATACTATACAATTAGTTAAGAAGTCATTAAATAAGAAGCTAGAAATAGAAGGTGTAGTAATGACCATGTATGATTATAGAACTAATTTGAGTAATGAAGTTTATGATGAAGTTAAGAATTTTTTTAAAGACAAAGTATATAACACAAAGATACCTAGAAATATAAGATTGGCAGAGGCGCCAAGTTTTGGACTTCCAATAATGTTGTATGATGAGAAATGTAAAGGTGCTGATTCTTATAAGTCTTTAACTAAAGAGTTTTTAAGTAAACAATAAGTAGGTGAAGAAAGTGAGTAAAAAATTTGCATTAGGTAAGGGATTAGGAGCATTAATTCCTGAAGATATAAATAATAAAGAAGAAGCTGAAAAGAATTTAATTAGTATAAACTTAATTAGAAGTAATGATGAACAGCCTAGAAAAAACTTCGATGATGATAAAATAGCTGAATTAGCACAATCAATAAAAGAGCATGGAATAATTCAACCTATAATAGTAAATAAAAAGGATGACTATTATATTATAGTTGCTGGAGAAAGAAGATGGCGAGCAGCTAAACTTTTAGGTTTAAAAGAGGTTCCTGTACTAGTTATGGATTTAAGTGAAAAAAATATTTTAGAAATTTCCTTGATTGAAAATATTCAAAGACAAGATTTAAATCCTATAGAAGAAGCAATTGCTTATAAAAAATTGTTAACGGATTTTAATTTAACTCAAGAAGAATTAAGTAAGAGAATTGGGAAATCTAGAGTTTCAATAACTAATACTTTAAGATTAATGAATTTATGTGATACTGTTAAGCAATATCTTATTGATGAAGTGATTACAGAAGGACATGGAAGAGTATTATTATCAATTACAAATGAAAAGTTACAATGTGAATTGGCTCAGAAGGTTATAGATGAAAATCTTTCAGTGAGAGATTTAGAAAGATTAATTAAAAGTTTAAATTCAGAAAAAAAAGAAAGAAAGAGAAAAACAGAATTAGATCCTTATTATAGAGATATCACAGAAAGATTACAAGATTATCTAGGGACAAAAGTAAGTATAAGCAATAAAAATAACAAAGGAAAAATTGAAATTGAATATTATTCAAATGAAGATTTACAAAGAATATTAGAAATAATGAACCTATAATGTTTCACGTGAAACATTTATATTATTAATGTTTCACGTGAAACATATTTTTGATAATACTCAAAAGGAGGAACAATTGATGGAAAATATATTAAACATAATAAATGAATATTCTTCATTTATTATAATAGGTCTACTAATCATAACAATTTTACTTTTTATAGTTGTAATATCATTATATAGTTCGGTAAATAAATTAGAAAAAAAGTATAGAAGACTTATGAGGGGAAGTAATAATAAAAACNTAGAGGAACTTATAGCTTCTAAGCTTGAAGAAATAGATAAGTCTATGAAAGCCTCTGAAGAAGCTTTAAATAAATACGAAGATTTGAAAGAAGAAATGAAGAGCTGTGTAAATAAAATAGCTATTATGAGATATAAAGCCTTTGAGGATGTAGGAAGTGATCTAAGTTTTTCAATTGCAATTTTAGATTCTTATAATGATGGAATTATTTTAACAGGTATATATTCAAGACAAGATAGTAGAACTTATGCTAAGCCAGTAGATAAGGGAATATCAAGATATGAGCTTTCTGAGGAAGAAACTTATGTATTAAATGAAGCAATAAATAAATAGTTGTATAAAAAATATAGACAATAAAAAGGGAGCTATTTCAAGATTAATTTTAAAGTGGACCCTTTGTCAAGAACACAATAAAAAAAAGTTATGAAGCTAATAAAAGATGATTTCTATATTGTTTAGGAGTCATCTTTTTTAGATTCCATTGATACCTATAATTATTGTAATATTCAATATAATCATCAATAGCTCTAATCACTTCTTTAAGTGTATGATAGCACTTGAAATCAACCTCATCTTTCATATGTCCAAAAAAAGATTCTTGAGGTGCATTATCCCAACAGTTTCCACGGCGGGACATTGATTGTCCTAAATTATTTTCCTTTAATAATTTTTGAAATTTTGGACTAGTGTAATGTACACCTTGATCCGAATGAATAAATGCATCTTCATGTAAGTTATCTTTATGTTGAGCTATTAATTTATCTATAGTAGTTGTTGCAATATCAAGTTTTATCGAATCAGAAACGTGATAAGCAAGAATATCGTTGCTACTACCATCTTTGATGGTAGACAAATAAGCCATACGATTATTTCCATATGGTAAGTATGTAATATCAGTCAATAGTACTTTTCCTGGTATCCCTTGTTTAAAATTACGCTCTAATAAGTTTGGTACCACCCTATGTTCCTTCGTTGCTTTAGCCATTCGGCGGTACGGGTTAGCTTTTCTTATAGGGCATTTAATATCATATTTTTTCATAATGCGTTGAATTTTTTTTCTGCTATAAATTATTGAGAATTCGCCTTGTAAAACCATTTTAATTGAGCGAGAGCCCTTCTTATAACCTCTGTAGTTATATGCCATAAGAATATTATCTCTAGCTTCTAAATCTCTATCTTCCATTAATTTTTGATTACCTAATGTATTCAAATAATTATAATATCCCGAACGTGAAACATCTAAAATTTTACAAAAATACGAAACCATATTTTTAAAACCGTTATTAATAATAGTTTCATTTATTAATTTAAATATCTCCTTACTTCGTAGATTTATGCTGTTGTTTACCAGCCTCCTTTCTGTCACGTCTAATTTTTTTAACAGTTCTAACTGTTCCTCTAATAACTTAATTTTAGCTTCCTGTCTCAAAATAATATCGTCTTTAGTAACTTCCTTATCTGTAGGTCTTCCATTATTCTCTTTTCTAGTGTCTCTTAATCCTACAATACCATCATTATTATAAGCTCTTAGCCATCTAACTGCCGCTTGCTCGTAACGTTTAATACCAAGTAAAGTTACATCAAAACCAGCTTCTTCAAAAATAATTCTTGGAAGCTTTCCTTTTAAATATTCTTCTATAAATAATCGCTTAAACTCGTCAGAGTAAGTTATAGATTTTTCGCTTACTTTAACTACATAGGGGTTTTGTTTCAATGATTCAATAGTTTCTTTGTTAAATGTTATTTTACTCATATTCCATTCCTCCAAGATACTAATATTATACATAAAAAAGCACCTATAAACGAGCCACTTTTTTTCAAAGTGTCCTGTCTATAGGTACCATTTTATTTGAATAGCTCCTTTTTTATTAAGAAATTATTTAAATAAGGTAAATATTAAATGTTAGATAGAGTTTTTTTTGTATTTAATCTTGAAGCTGATAATGCAAAATGAAGTATTCCTTTATAAATTACTTCTGCTAAATTCATAACTACATATAATCTAGTATTTTGTAATACTAAAAACTCAAAACTTCCAGAAATATTAACAATTCCAGTTATGCTTAAATCACCAACTTTAGGAAGGTCTTTATTTAAAGCAAGTCCTGGGCTTAAGGGTTTGTTTTCTATAAATATTTTACCGATATTATTTATTTTACCTAGACAGGCATCTATTGCTATAATATATGGATTAGAAAAATTACTATATATTTTATCTAAAATAGAAACTAAGTTTCTAGAGTGTACTGGGTTTTCTAGTGTTCCATAAACATAAAATTTATTTTTAGGTATTAAGGGTTTTAATTTGTGACCAACTAAAGGACCTAAAGAATCCCCAGTACATCTATCAGTTCCTATACATAAAAAAATTATTTCTCTATCTGATAAAAGAACATCATTCAAATTTTTTAATAAGAAATTCTTAATATCTAAATAAGTATTAGGCATAAAAGAATCAACAGAAAAATTAGTATCCATAAAAAACCTCCTTTATTGAAATTATTAACAATAAAGGAGGTAACTATACAGTAAAAAATTATTTTAATTTTATTATATTGTTTATAGAGTTTATAACATAATTGATTTCTTCTAGGGTATTAAAATAACTGATACTTAAGCGAACAGTACCTGAAGGATAAGTACCCACAGTTTTGTGAGATAAAGGAGCACAGTGTAATCCAGATCTATTTTTTATATTATAATCATTATCTAAAATATAAGATAATTCAGAAGTATCCATATCTTTAACATTTAAAGAAAGGCAAGATGTATAGCTGTCAGCTTTATTTATATCATCATATAATATAACATTATTAATATTATGAAGTTCTTCTAGCAAATGAGAACGCAAATAAAAATTCTTTTCATATATAGTATTAATACCTTCATTATTTATAAATTTAATACCCTCTAACAAGCCACATATTCCAGGCATATTTAATGTTCCAGCTTCAAATTTGTCTGGTAAAAAGTCAGGTTGAGTCAAAGAATAAGACAAGCTGCCTGTTCCTCCTAGGGTATATGGAGAACAAATTGAGTTTAAATCATCATTAATAATAAAGCCGCCTATCCCTTGAGGTCCAAAAAGGCTCTTATGTCCTGTAAAGGCTAAGGCACTCAAATTCAGAGTTTTAAAGTCTATACTTAATACACCAGCACTTTGGGCTGAATCTATTATAAAAAAGATGTTATGTTTTTTGCATAATTTGCCTACTTCTTGTATTGGCTGAATTGATCCAAAAACATTAGAGGCGTGATTTAGTATAACTAATTTTGTATTTTCTTTTATTTTATTTTCTATATCCTTTGGAGATATAAAACCAAAATTATTTGCTGATACAATATCAAGTTCAATAATATGGTTTTCTTTTAGTCTATAAAGAGGTCTAATAACTGAATTATGCTCCATAGAAGAAGTTATTACATGATCACCATTTTTTAAAATTCCGTTGATTAATATATTTATTGAAGAAGTTATATTACTTGTAAAAATAATATTTTCTATTTTATCAAAATTAAAGAAGTTTGCTATAGTTTCTCTTGCCTCTATTAAAAGTCGATTTGTTTCTAAGGCGTTATCATGATTAGATCTGCCTGGATTTCCTCCAATTTTTGTAAGAAAATTATATATTGAATCAGCAACAGCTTTTGGTTTTGGAAAAGTTGTGCTTGCATTATCTAAATAAATATTCATATTTTTACTCCTTATTTATTTATATCTTTAATAATATAAATTATAAAATAAATAATATACATTTACATAATATATTAAAAAAGTTGTCATTTAAAGCTATTTAAAAAGAATATTCAATATAATATAATTAATTAAAGAAAATCAAAATAAATAAGTTTTCTTAAATTGGAGGAAAATATGAGTTATTATGTTATAGTTTTTAAAAACACATTAGATGCAATGAATGCAGAAAAAAAACTAAAAGAAAATAATTATAAATTTAAAATAATGCCTACACCAACATCTATAACCCAAAGCTGTGGAATATGCGTAAGAACAGAAAATAAAGAAGATATAGATAATATAATTTCTAATAATTTAATAATATATAAAAATATATATAGAAAAAATAATGATGAATTNATAAAAATAAAATAGAAGGTGATGAAAGGTTTGTTTGCAATATTAAAGATAAGTAAAAATCTGGATGGGGGATTTAATGTAAATATCAATTGGGAATCTATATTTGATAAAAGTGGAGAGTTACTAGAGCAACTTATAAATAAATTAATACTTATCTTAATTGTAATAATTTGTGCTAATTTAGTAAGAAAATTTTCTGATAAGCTTATAGATAGGTTTGTAGAAAGGCAGGTTAAGAGCAAATCTAACTTTTCAATTGATAAGAATAAAGCTATGACTGTTGGAACAATATTAAAAAGCACAGTAAAATATGCTGTTTATTTTTCTGGAACTGCAATTATAATTAGTAATATATTCAAGGTTTCGGCAGCTGTATTAAGTGGAATAGGTTTTGTGGTAGGTATAGGAGCACAAAGTTTAGTTAAAGATTTAATAAATGGATTTTTTATATTGTTTGAAGACCAATATGGGGTAGGAGATTATATTACGGTTGGTGAATTTAGTGGAATTGTTGAAAACATAGGGATACGTTCAACTGTTCTTAAAGATTTNAATGGAGATACACATATAATTCCAAATGGAAGNATAAGTGAAATTTCAAATCATTCAAGAGGAAATATAAGCTTTATAGTGGACATAGAAATTTCAAATGAAGAAGATGTAGATAAGGCAATAGAAATAATGAAAGANAGCTGTGAAAAGTTTGCAGATGAATATAAAGATGATATTGTTCAAAAGCCAGAAGTTTTAGGTGTTAAGGCACTTAATGTATATGGAACAACAATTACTATATCAGGAAAAGCTAAACCTTTATCACAGTGGAAATTAGAAAGAGCTTTAAGGAAGCAATTAAAGGTTACTTTATATGAGAATAATATAAAAATGCCTTATCCTAAAACTCAAATAATAAATTAAAGATTGGGGAGGAATAACTATGATAGAGAATTTTGATTTAGGAGATATAGTACAAATGAAAAAGGAGCATCCTTGTGGAAATAATAAGTTTGAAATAACAAGGTTGGGGGCAGACATAAAAATTAAATGCATAGAATGTGGAAGAATAGTAATGCTTCCAAGAAGTAAGTTTCAAAAAAATGCAAAGAAATTAATAAAAGCAGATCAAGTTTAGCTTGAAAAAGTATTTACAGAGTGATATAATAGTAAATTGTAAATCCCTGCTGTGTAAAACACAGCCGAAGTCCGAGGGGAGGAGGTGAAAATGATGAGAAAGTACGAAACTATATTCATACAACACCCATCATTAGATGAAGAAGCTTGCAAAGCTAACATCGAAAAATTTAAGGGTGTAATAGAAAATGGTGGAGGAACAGTAGAAAACGTTGATGTTTGGGGTAAGAGAAAGCTTGCTTACGAAATCGCAAAGATTAACGAAGGTTTCTATACATTAATCAACTTCAGTGCTGATTCAGAATTACCTAAAGAATTAGACAGAATTTTCAGAATCACTGATGGTGTTATAAGACACATCATTGTTAAACAAGAAGCGTAAGAGGTGATATTGTTATGAATAAGGTTATACTTATTGGTAGACTAACAAAAGATCCAGAGTTAAGTTATGCAGCTGGAAG
>JGI24713J26584_10000700_pt1 | contig 25335 bp, 17 predicted proteins | sample BioPla4DNA1_FD_26584 | JGI IMG/M metagenome (IMG submission 26584) | reverse complement strand
TTTATTATTTAAAAAGTTTAAATCAAGTTAAAATAACGGAGAGCAGTGATATAGATATCAATTATCATATTTCAGAAGTAGTTGAGAAAAGAAGGCATCAAATATCAGTCAAGGATCTTTTAGTTGAGCATTTTCCCGGGTATTATGAAGAGGCTAAAAAATATAATGATGAGTATGAAATGACTAGATTTTTTGAGTATGAATATATAACATTAAAAGAATTGAGAGATATATCTAATTGGTCAAAAAAACTTGAATTAACAGTTGCAGATGGTTATATTTTTAAAATTGTATTGAACTCACCTGATGAAAAGGAAGAGGTAAAAAGATGCTTAAGAAGTATTCATGAGCCAAGGGTAATGTTTTTATTGCCAAGAAAATTTGTTAGAATTGAAGATCTTCTTAGACAATATGACAGTATTTGCTACTTGCTTAATGATGCTAATTTTATATCTAAAGATGCATACATAAAAAGTGAATTAACTTTATATAAACAAGATTTATTTGAGGAGATTAATTCCAAATTACAAAGCATGTATTCTCCTGAAGAAGGCAATGTAGAATACTATAATAATGGTAATAATATAAGCATTTATAAAAAATCACAAATATCGAGAGAAGTATCAAGGATCTGTGAAGAAGTTTTTTTCAATTGTCCTGTAATAAAAAACGAACTTATTAATAGAACTAATCCTACACGAGCCATTATATCGGCTTTAAAAAAAGTATTAAATGCTATTTTTGAAAACAAAGGGAAGCCAATGTTAGGACTTACAGGTAATGGCCCTGATGTTTTTATTGTAAAGACTGTTTTAATTAATACTGGAATCTTAGAGAATACTAATGAATACTCAAGGTTTGTACTCAATAGTTCAAATGAAAAGATTAGGAATATTTTTGAAATTATTGATTCATTTATTTTTTCGACTATAAACAAAGCCAAATGTTTAAGTGATTTAATTAAGAAGTTAACTGGTGATTCGAAAAATATTGGAATGAGAAAAGGGGTAGTCCCACTATTTTTGGCTATTAAGTTTTTTGAACATAGAGATAAGATAGCAATATCATCAAATGGGGTAGAATATGAACTAACTCCTGATCTCATAATTGACATTAACGATAAGCCTGAAAAGTATTACATATATATGGAAAAATGGAATGAAGAAAAACAAAAATATGTAGATGGTTTAAGAAAATTATTTAAGGACTATGAAGTGCAAACTAATATAATATTTCCTGAATACGAGATTGTTGTAAAATCAATGAGAAAATGGTTTTTGTCACTTAATAAATATCAAAAAGATCATTTTATTAATGATAAGTGCGAATATTTTAAGAACAGTTTAAGAGTTATGCAGATAAACTCAAGGGAATATATTTTTGAGAAACTATCTAATATTTTTGCTTTTGACACGATTAGTTTAGAACTTATCAATGTTATAGAGAATACAAAAAAACAAATTGATGATTGCTATAATGAATTACTTATAAAAACTGAAAATCGGATAAAAAGCATTTTCTGGGATAAAGATTATAATGGACAGGCTTCTTTAACCTCTTTATTAAAAATTTGGTATGAAAAAATTAAGGAAGAAGTTAAAGAGTGTCCAATATTAAATGATGAAGAAAAAAAATTCATATCTATCGTTGAAAAACCATCAAACAATGAAGAGGAATTAATTGAGATACTTAGTTTTGAAACATTACGATTAAGAACATCCGATTGGAGTGATAGCACATTAGGAGAGTTTGTAGATATAATTTCGCAGTTAAAAAATGGTATAGAAGAAAAAATACAAAGAGCCAAGAATTCAGATTTAGATACATCTCAGAAGAATGAAGAAATATTATTATTTGATACCGAAAAGATAGAACTTTCACCTACAGGTAAAATTTTAAAGACCGGTTTAGAAAATACTTTTGAGCAGTTTGGAAATTCGGTTAATGATAAAGAAAAAAAATATATTCTTGTTGAGATGCTTAAGAAATTCATATGAATGTAGGGGGGAAGGGGATTGATATATTTTGATAATGCGGCTACTACTTTTCCTAAGCCAAGCATAGTATATCAGGAAGTAGATAGTTTTTTTAGAAATGCTTGTGTTAATCCTAGTAGAGGACAGTATAAAATAGCAAGAGAAGCCAACACGATTATTAAAGATACTAGGGATAAAATAAAAAAACTGTTTAATTGTAGACCGGATCAAGAAGTTATTTTAAATAGTTCGGCAACAGAGTCTTTAAATACAATAATCCTAGGATTAGATTGGCATAATATAAAAAATGTTTATATTACACATTTTGAACATAATTCTATTTTAAGAGTGATTCATCAACTAAATAAGAGATATAAATTTAAAGTTGTTGATATTCCTATGGAGAAAGGAAATAAATTCTCCTATGATATGGAAGGGTTAAAGCATATTTTTCAAAAAGATAAGCCAGATCTATTAATAATGTCTCATGTTAGTAATGCTTTTGGAATTATTACACCACTGAAGGAAATAAGTGATTTAGCACGACAGTATAATTGTACCATGGTTGTTGATGCGGCACAGTCAGCAGGTTTACTTGATATAAACCTAAGAGAATTAGATATAGACTTTTTAGTTTTTTCAGGACATAAAACACTTTATGGTCCTTTTGGAATTGCAGGCTTCATATGCAATAATGATAAACAAATTAAACCCCTATTATATGGTGGAACGGGAAAAGATTCAATAAATATGGAAGGGCCATCAAGTATACCCGATAAGTATGAAGTTGGTAGTCACAATATTCTTGCGATAAAGGGTTTAAATTCATCACTCAGTTGGATATTTGAAACTGGGCGTGAGAATATTGAAATAAAGGTCAGGATGCTATCAAATAGATTAAGTGAATGCCTTAATGAATTCAAACAAATTATTGTATATGAAGAGAAAAGACAAAAAAATCAAATTTCCGTTATCGCATGTAATTTTAAAGGATATGATGCAGATTCAATAGGGACGGTTTTGGATGAGTATGGGGTTGCGGTGAGAACTGGATTACACTGTGCTCCAAATGCTCATAAACTTTTTAATACATTGCCAAATGGGACAGTAAGATTTAGTGTAGGCTATTTTAATACCGAACAAGACATTAATGATTTATATGAAATATTACAAAATATTGTAATGCAAATGTAAGGACTTTTTGTATAGAGGTAGGTGGGGATATTGGATAATATTTCAAAGTTGTTTGCATTGCGTGCAACTTCTAAAAACTCTGTTGTTTCACAGGAGAAGTTATTACCGATACAGCAGCAGTTGTATGTTGAGACAAACTTTGATTCTTTTTTGTTAAACTATTGCGAAAAAGCAAAAGAGAATAAAGAGACAAAACTAGTTGTACTTTCTGGAAATGCTGGTGATGGTAAGTCAATGACATTGTTTCATACAGTAAATAAATTAAAAGAAAAAGGCTTTCATGATGATGATTTGTATATTAACGCAGATGCTACGCAAACAGACTCAAAACAGGAAGATTTAATCGAAAAGTTAATAGGGTATTTTAAAGATTTTTTTACTGATTATTTGAATAATACTAATAAAATATATATCATTGCCATGAATGCAGGTATAGCGATAAAGTTTTTCTATTCACAAGCACTTAAAGATGGAACAGATGATTATAAAGATTTTTTCATAGAATTAGGTGAATTGATTTTAAATGAGTTAAATATTGAGCATAAACAGTTGTCAGAAAACATATTTAAAGACAATGTTCTAGTTTGTAATTTTGATTTGAGATGTTTAACCATTTGCAATCTATCAGATATAGAGTTAGAATCTGATATCTATAATTCATTTTTTAAACAAATGATTGCAAAGATTAATGATTTTATTGATGTTGATGAATGCAGAAATTGTACTTGTGATTGTTGCCCTATATATTATAACTTACTTGCTATTAGGAATAATGTTATTGTCAATAAGTTAGAAAATATACTGTTTAAAGTATTTTTATATAATAAAGTTCATTTAACACCACGAAATCTTTGGGACTTTTTATATAATATTCTTACTGGTGGAGAAGAAAAATACCTAGACATTAAGGAAAAAAATCAAGATATACGCGATAAAGATATCAGTCCTTGTGAAATAATAAAACATTCTAATCCAGAAAATTTTTCGCAATTTTTATTTTATAATACTATCTTTGATAGTCTTTCAGATAATGCTGTTTTAGCGTTTATCAAAGAAAATGCCTATGTATTTGATCCAAGATACCTGAATAATAAGAAATTTGAGAAACAGAAACTATTTTTAAATGCAGATCCGGTTAAGTTCAAAGATAAATTAAAAAATGAACTTAAAGATTTTGTTATTGATAATTTCATTAATGTAAAATTTATCGAAAATGCATTTGTTTTTGATGCATCTACAATTAGAGATGAAGAAGCATCTTTGGATAAGTTTATTTCTGAATTTTCAAGGTTTTATTATTTCTTTTATAAGGATTGTGAAAACGGTGCAGAATTTCCTGATATTTTATATAACTATCCAAATCAGATATTTAATAAGAGAAACTTTATTGAATTTTTTAATTCACTTTTGGAAGACAGAAGATATTTTATTGGAAAAGGCACTGGTACCTATAATGAAAAGTTTTTAAAGAATTGTTTGAATGCATTATTAAATATATTTGGCATAAACAAAAATCAAGAGAAACTTTTTAAAATCGAATCTCTTTCTACAAGGGCTAAAGGAAGGTTGCTGACAAAATTAGAAATGAACCTTTCCAACTCCCCGAGTAGAAATAAATACATAGTTAATAGTGAGTATTTAGAAAGTATTTCATACTTCCCTAATTCTGTGGTCATCAAATTAAATGAACAGCATATAGAGATAGATTTATCTATGTATGAGTTATTTGTTCTTTGTAATAATGGTTACAATATAAAAAGTTTTGATGCTGATAAATATTATAATATTGAGTTCATAGGTAACAAAATATTTCCTGATTTAAAAGATCAAAAGAAAATCTATTATGATTTTCAAAATAACTATGCCGTATTCGAAAAAGATGAGTTTGGTTTAAACTATATATTTAGAGAAATATGAGGTGTTATTATGGGAAAAAGAACAAGTTGGAATGGGTACATAAATTCTATTTATTATCCAGAAAATACTTCAGCAGATGCCCCCGAAAAAATTATTTATTATTTCTTAAGAGATACCCTATGCACAAGTGAAAGTAAAGGTACTGTAAAATTTCATGCTGTGAATAATAAGGAATGGGAACCATTATTTGCTTGTGTGAAATTTAAATCAAATAATGATTTGAAAAAGAATTTTATGCACTATTATATAACTGAACTTGAAGGGAAGAAAAAGAATGAGAGGTCAAAAGTACCTGTTCCTTTTCATACTCTAATTCCCTGTACCTTTCAGTTATACACATCTAATAAGAAAAGGGATGGAGAATATTCAAAGTTAGATAATAAAGGGTTTAGGGAAGAATTTTTACTCGTCTTTTTTCTTAAAGAAGATGGCTCTCTAAATTATCAGTTAATAAAAGAATTTTGGGATCAATTCTGTGATGAGACTGATCTTAACTACTATGAAAAATTTATTATAGACCGAATTAAAAAATGCAATATGCTTAATAATATTCCAAAGTTAAGGTCCAAAAGTGAACTTGAAAAAAAGGTTGACAAGTATTTTATATGTAAACATCAACCTATGCAATTTCAAAAAGAATTAGCGTTTATTCTTAAACTTAAAATACCAAGGGTTGAGAAGATTAATTGGATACAAAATTTATTATACTTTCATTTTTCCTCATATATGTTAAGAATATACACTGTCATTGAACAAGAGGAAAGAAACTTTGTTTCTACGAATGATGATATTTGTTCAAAGTGTAAAGGGTTAAAATATTGCCCTTTGTATTCTAAAATATTAGTTAAGTCTTCATATACAGGATATAATTCAAAAGAAGCAAGAGAGATTACAGATCAATTTAAACTGATTAAGGGAAATATCTTCTTTAATGGTTATGCACGGTTTATTGCTTTCTCGGTGCTATGTGAAATATTTGAAGATTTGAATAATAAGAGTGAACCCCAAAATTTAACAGAAATAAAAAATTTAATAAAAAATCGTAACACAGAATTCGTAAAAGTGCTTAAAGAAAAGTTAAGAACAATTTATGAAGAGATAAATAAAATTTTTCCTAATACTAAAGATTATTTGGAAATAGAAAAGATAGATTGGAATAAAGAAAACATTTTTACTTATTTATATATAATTTTTAAAGAATACTATGAGAAAGTAGAGTCAAATAAAAAATCGTCTACAAGGGAAAATGCTACGAATGGAGTGTTTATAAAACTTGCAGGAAATAAGATGGGGTGTGGCTACCTGAATATTTCAACTTCTGGAAAATCACATAAATTCGAATTTTCATCTAAGTTTTTAACATTCATAACTAATATTATTATAGGAAGTCAAGGAAACAATAAAATGCTGCTAGATGATTTCTGGGATAAGATAAAGCAAAAAGGTTTTATATATGCTTCTGAAAGAGAAAAATTGAAAATAGAACAGCAGTTAGTTCACTTAGGAATGTTAGAGAAAAAATCCGATGCTGGTGAAAGTATATATATTAAAAAAACTGTAGGAATTTAATGAAGGGGGTAAGGCAATGTTTCCTGAGATATATTCGTTAACTGCTGACTTAATTTTAGAGAAGTGCAAGCGATTAACAAATACTTTTAAAGGCAAAGACTACTTCTTAATTTTTTCAAATGCCTATAATGTTATAGGTGTAGAATATAATAAGCCGTGCTTTAATAATGGGAATTTTGAATTAATTAGTGAAGAGTTTTTTCTGAGAAATGTATTTAAAAAATTAATTAGTAAATTAGATGGAAATAAAAAAGAAATTAATAAGTTAGATTTATGTGTGTATGATTATGAAAATATAAAAATTATACCTTACCTAGTTTCAGAAAATGAAACAGAAATAGAAAATGCAGGAAATAGAGGATTTGCAGGAAAGTTAAGAGATGACCATGAAATTAGAGACGAAAATACAGTCATTATAATATTTGATTTAGATCCGATTGGAACACTAAACACTGCATCTAATAAGGAAATAATTAACAGCGTTTTGAAAAACGATTATTTAAAAAGGTATTTTAGAAGAGTATCAACTACAGATTGGTTTAATGAGTTAGTAGATTGTTTTATAGGAAGTAGAGGTCATGTAATTAATAAATTAGACAGAATAAGTTTCTTGGCAAGGCTTGTTAATGAACAGGATAAGGGTGTTAATGAAATAATCGAAAAATATCGGTTGCCATTATTTTATGTGGATAGTGCAAATGAGATTCAAGAGAGTTATGACTATTTCTATCAAATGAGTGTGGATAAGTTAGAAGGCAAGGGTGTTAATTTCTATAAAGAAGTTATAAAGGCTATAAATCGAAGTGAATTACCAGCGGATGTAACTGAAGAAGAGTTTATTGGTATTTTTAGGAATGATGAACTCTTTACTTCTGAATATTATAAATTCAAATCATTAACGCTAGAGAGAATGAAAAAAATATTTGAGGTAAATCAATCATTTAAAAAAATTGAATTAAGTATTTGCCCTAATAATGGGATGTTTGAAGAGTTTTCAAGGGAAAAGAAAAATAAATTATTAGGTGGTGTGTGTAAACAGGGCTTAAACAATATTAAGTTTGCTATAAAAGATTATCAAACAAGTAACGAAGATTTATTTTTTCATTACTTCTATGATAATAGAGAGAATAAATTTACTACTGGAGATATAGTTAATGGTCAATTTAAGGTAGATATAGAAACTAATTTACATTCTTCAATAACGGTATTAATAAATTGCGATAAAAAAAGTATAAAGAGACCTCTATTTATTGTTAAGATATTGCTGATTGATAATGATACTGTTTTATTACCGTCTGGAGATGAATATTCTATACACTGGGATAATAGTAGTATATATCCTACTATTGAAATTGATAACTTTGATTATAATAACGATAAAACCCTTGAATTTACAGAAATAGATATTAACGGTGATAAAAAAACTGTTCTTGTTGATATAGAGGTTGATGAGTTAATTGATGAAGATTATACAAATGATATAAAAACTATACGATACAATGTAAAACATAAAGGGAAGTCCTTTACTAAAATAATAGTAAAAAATAAGATTGAGGGTAAGACATTAGACTATAAAAGCATATATCATTTTTTATTACATAACGAAAATGAGGATAAGATAGAGGTACTTAATAATATTATTTTTGATGAAGGAGAATATCTAAAATATAAATATAAAAATAGTAATTATACAACAATAGTAGATAGAGAATTTGATCATGAAATATCTAAAAGTATTGAGGTAAATGAATTATTGAGGTATATTATTGAAAACCCTAATAAATATTACTTCTTAATTAATGAAGACGGGACTATAAGTGAAAAGACATATTTTGCTCCTAATGATGAGGAAATAAACAGATTAATTGAGTTAAGAGCAAATGTTCTTAAAGCGTATAAAACAATATTTACAGATAAAAGTAGAAAGAATATTGAAAAGTTTCATGAGTACCATAATGCAATAAAGAAATATTTAAATTATTATAGCAATTTAATTAATAATAAAAACTATGTTATAAAGTTTGACATAATTGAATTTAAGAATTATAGGTTGTTTACACCTTTTTCGGTTGTGAATCTTGCTTTTGAGTATAATATCTTAGAGATGTTTTTTGATATCTTTGAAAATAATAGTTCAAGGATTTCAAAAGATGAATTAAAAGAACTAAAAAAGATTTTTGAAGAAGAAATTGATAACTCAGAAATATTTAAATTTATTAGTTCGGATGGACAATGGTATATTTCAAAAAAGCCTCCTATATTTAACTGGTTATTATATGTACCGGAAAATAAGCAAGCACTAAATAGCATAATTGTTAAGGAGAAATACTTAGATAAAATAGTTTGTAATAAATTGATGCAACTTAAGGAGATATATCCTAGTTTATTTAATCAGAAAGATAAAGTAATTCATATAGGAGTAATTAATTCTGGTAATGCTAATTTTATTGTTGATGGAATATCCACTTTTTTACAAAAACTTGAAATCTCAAGTAAAGATAGCGAAGAAGGAGTTAAACCTAGATTTCATATCTCATTAATATATAAAGACAGAATTGAGAAGAAGGGGTTTAACGCTTTTGATAATGTTTTTGATGAAAATTATTATATTAAAAACCAAGAATTATTTGTTAAAAGAGTATCGTATAGTAAGATATATGAAGATGACATTATTAACAATGAGTCATTGTTTTTCCATGTGCTTTTTGTAAAAGACCTTTTTATGTCTAATGTGAGTGTAAGGAATATGCATGAGGAAGAAACATTTTACTATAATACATATTTTTGTAATGGACTTAAGTGTTCCCCATTGAGAAAGGCATTTTATAGCCAAAATGTGATATCTTATGTTAACTACAATAATTACTCTATGAGTTTAGGAAATAGTTCGCTAATGTCTAGGGTTCTACAAAATATCAATAAGTATTTTGTGCAATGTCTATCAGACAATATACAGGGAAATAATCATCCATTAAGATTGACAAAAGTAAATTTAGATAATATTCCGACACAATATTATGATAAATCTTTTCTTATAACTTTTTTGGATAATGAAATTGACTTAGACATCTTTAATGAGGATATATTGCAAGATAATGAGATACCTTTTTTAATAGATTATTCTAATTATAATAGTGAATTTAATAACTTAGGCGTAAAGTATTTAACAATAACAAATCAAAGAGAGCCGTTTGAGTTACTTTTTAAAGTAGCATTAGAAGATTTTTTGGATAACATAGATCAAGTATGTCTAGATGCGATATTTAAAGATATAAATTTACTTAATGGATTTTGGTTACTGCATTTATTAACTTCAAAAAATAATTCAGCCCAAATACTAGGCATGTTAGGTACACTTGCTGCTTTTAGGTTATTGAAAAGTCAGTTAGTAAATGACGAAAACTATTGGCACTTAATTATAAGCATTGAAGAAATTATGGGAGTGGCGCCTCAGTATTATAGAGGTTTAAACCGCTTTGCAAATGAAGCACAAAATAAATATTGCGATGATTTAGCCATAATATCGTTTCCAAAACGACTATCTGATTTGGATAATGAAACAGTTAATATCCAAATAAAATTGGTTGAGGTTAAGAATTCTTCTAATATTGAATATGTTAAGTTAGGGTTTGAACAATTAAAGCAAACAAATAGGTTGCTAAAAAAAGTTTTTAACCCAAAGTATAGAACTATTTACCAAATTCGAGCAAAAGAAATTATTAGTTGGTTAATATACAATAGAAATAAGTATTTATTATTTGATCGAAGTTATTTAGGACTTTCGTTAAGTGTCGAAGGTACTGCAAATGTTGATGACAGTTTTACTGAAGATTTAAAAGTGTTAGTACAGTTGATTAATAACCAGCAATCTAATGTCATTGTGGCAGATGGAATATTAATTAATATTAATAATAATGATAATTCTATTGAAGAATTGAGTAATCATGCTTTAAAAAATCAATATTTTGCTATTAAGCATGATAAATTTAAAGATTTATTAGAAAATAAGGTTATAGCATATGAAAATATAATGGAACTACTAAATTATTCTGGAATAGAAAAAGACTCCGAAGATATTTCTAATGTATCTAGAAAGCATTATGAGGAAACAATTGATAAAAATGAAGACAAGGGAGAAAATCCTAAGGCAGAAAATAAAGATACAAACACGGTTGCTTTATCTGAAGTAAATAAGAAACCAAATATAGATGATACTAGCACACAGAATACTAGCAACATACCTAATAAAAATCAACCCAAAACAGATGTAAAAGTGTTGTTGGGTGTTTTGGATAGTATTGGTAATAGGTTGGTGTACTATGATCCTAAGAGACCGGGAAAAAATTTAGCCAATATGAATGTGATGATTACAGGGAGTTCTGGTAAAGGAAAAACTCAATTATTGAAATCTATGATTATGCAATTAAGGAAACAGGGCGTACATTTTTTGATTTTTGATTTCAAAAACGATTTTTCTAATGATCCAACATTTTTTGAAATGGGAAGTTTTAAATATGTAAATCTTGAAAGATATGGTATACCATACAATCCATTGATTCCGCCATTAAAAGAAGATCATGGCGATAAGTATTATAATATTGGTATGCATATAAATGCTATTGTAAGTGTATTTGGGAAATCATTAAATACATTTGGCCCGCAGCAGGAAAGCAATGTAAAGCAAGCAATAAAAGATGTGTTTGATAAGCATGGAATAAAGAATGATGGAATCTTGGATTTTGTGGAAAATCTATCATTTCCAATTTTTAATGAAATTAAAGATATACTTAAAGAGTCTGATATAAAAGCGTATAATAGAATAGAACCATTTTTTGGATTGAATCTATTTACAGAAAAATATAGGGATAATTCATTAAAAGATCTTCTTTCAGATTCTTATGTATTTAATTTAAGCCAAATACAAAATGATGAGGTAAAAAATGCTATTGCAAGACTTATTGTTGAAAGTTCTCATCAATACTTAAATACATTATCTCATTCGCAAAAACTAAAAAATGTTTTTGTTTTTGACGAGGCTCATAGGATTTTAGATGCTAAAAATAGTGAGGCAATTACTGATTTAGTATTGGAATGCCGAGCATATGGGTTAGCAATGTGGTTGTCTTCACAGTATCCTTCACATTATCCACCTGAAGTTCATGGTTCTTTAGAGACTAAAATTCTGCACGGGAATGATACTGATATGGATAAAGTAAAGGCTATAAAGAAAATTTCTGGATTTGACGGAGATGATAAAAAAGTTCAAGATTTAGGCTTGTTTGAAGCAATTTTTTATAACACTCATTATGGTACAAAGTTTATTAAAACTTTGGCATATCCGCATTTATTAGTGGTTAGCCATCTAGTATGTCATGGGGACACGGAATATCCTACAAATGATATAAAAGGGGTAAATCAAGAGAGATTAGAAGAAATTGTTAACTGTTTAGTTGAAATGGAAATAGTTAAGATAGAGAATGGATACTTAAAACTAGTTAATCAACAAGTTAAAGAATTCTTTAACTTGTATTTAGGACTATAATGTAATTAATACGCTATGATAGGATTGTTAGAAATTATGGCCCCTTTTACTAAGCCATAATTTCTAACATTTTTAGCCTTAAATCAGTTTGTATGTAAAATGTAATTTTGTGAATGCATTTATTACATAAAATATTTGTAGGAATAAGTATATCTAATTTTGTAACATTAGTTGAGAAGATATCTTATAAAGTACAGCCGTTGATAAATGTTGCGGCGAAACGCTAGGAGAGGTAGTTGCAATCGAACCAATAGATGCGGATTATTTTAAAAATGAACAAAAAAACCAAAGATGCATAGTGAAGTGTAAAAAGTGCGGTAAGTTATATTTATCTATATATTAAGGATTTATTTATTGATAATGTTAGAAAAAAACGGAAATGGTACAAAAACTATTTAGACAAAAGAATTAAGGACATATGCAGCGCGATATCAGACTTTGAAAAGCAAATTGTCTTTTTCGGGGATTAGAGGTATTTTTTTACATAGGGTATCAAACAGCAACAAAAATAAGCCGGTTTTTTAGCCGGCTTTAAATTTTGAGAACCATATGTAAAATGATTAAAAATTAATCATTTGAGCCAAAAAATAAAACCTCTGTTGTTATTTATTATCTTTTTCCTGTTTAGAAGGTTTTTGCTGGGTAACCACATGTATAAAGCCTTGTATATCCCGTCTTCTTTCCTCATCCAATGACCGATAAGCCTCAATTAGTTCCTTTTCTTCGTCATTTAAATTAAACCGTTCAGGGATTTTCTTAATATTTTCACCACTGGATGGTGTCATAGGCGGCTCCCCAGTAAGAATCCAGTCGATGGAGACATTAAACACTTTTTTAAAAGATATAAGTGCATTTGCTGACGGCATAAACTTGTCATTTTCTAACTCACTTAAGTTTCCTGTAGACAGGCCTGTTATTTCTTTTACATCTGTTAGAGAAAGTTTATTCATTTTCCGTGCATAGCGTATTCGTTGACCAATCGTATTCATAATATCACCTCCAAAATATTCTCTAATATCAGAAATAATTTGTAAAAATTTTCTTGACAATATCTGATATCAGAGATATTATAGTAATATGATTAATGTTTAATCATTAATATTGTAATTATTGTACCATAAATATCGGATATACGAGAATATTTATTTTTAAAGGAGGGATGGGATAGCGGATGAAAAAAAGAAGACTAACTCCCTTTGGAGAGAAAGTCAAAGAAAGATTGATAGAGTTAAATATGACCCAAAAGAAATTAGCAGAAAAGATAGGCACATCTGATGTATATTTAAGTATGATTTTATATGGAGAAAGATCTGGTGGAAAATATGTGGAAGATATTAAATCAATTCTAAACATACAATCTAAAGATGTGTAAGACTTAGGTAAATAGTCGTTGGACAAGTCATATGTATGAAAAAATGTTTTGTTTATAATTAATTGACGATTGAAGCAGCAATAAAGTTTCTGATAATTAGAAACTTTAAATAAAAAAATATAAAGGGGAGAGCATATGTTTTTAAGTCGTTCTTTGTTACAGTTAATAATCTTTTGTGTTTTTGTTTTCGGCATTATCTATGGTATTTCATTTTGGTCAGTCTTTTTAAAGGTAAAATTCATGACTCGTAGTTTTGAGAAGGGTATAACAAATGAACAGGTTAAAGATTACACGAAATTAGTAAGAAAAATGAAAATAATCAATTATCCCGATTTATGGAATACACTAAGGGCTGGCTTTACTTTAATCAACAATGCTGAAAATATTGATCCTGATTTGAAAGAAGAACTAATGAATTTGATGCTAAGCAGAGGTGTAAGTCTTGGAAATGTAAAGATACATAAGGGAAAAAAATATATCTAGGGAGGCATAATGACGATGAATAAGATAAGAAAATCAGTAATAATGATGATGTTTGCAACAATACTTATAATGAGCGGATTATTGATTTTAGCGACCGGATGTTCGAGCAGTTTTGAATCAGATACCAATTATAATATTGATGAAGAGATAGGAATGCCGAAAGTTGTTTTTATCTATGATGATTCCAAGATGTCTAAGAAAGAGCAGCCTGTCTTGGCTTCTTTAAGAAAAAAATATGAAGATAAGGTGAAATTTTATTTTATAGATGCTAAAAAGACAGAGGCTAAGGCACTGCTTGAGAAACACTCCGTGGAATATTTTCCGCAAACATGGCTTATCTTTAAGGACGGTATAATAAAAAAAATGTATCAGGGATTTACCGCAAGTTATAAAGAATCTATAGAAAAAGATATATTAGAAATTATCAAAGGAGACTCTACTCCTAAATTTGAAGGTTCTTCTGTAAAATTAAAAGGGGAATGGGAGGTTACTAAGACGGAATCGAAAACAGACGATATTTACGCGCTTGCCTATAAAACAATTATTAGTGTTGGAGATACAATACGGTTTATTGACGGTAAAACTGTTAAGATAGCAGCCTTTCCGTTTGAGTATGAGGTTACAGAGGACAATGTAATAAAACTGATGCGGGAAGGGTCAACTTCCATGATTTTTGATTATGAAATAAAAGGCAAAGATACTCTAATCTTTGAAAATGAATATATTAGGGTTGAATCCAGTAAAGTAAAATAGATTATTTATGAACTCATAAGATATAAAATCAATTATTCTTTATTTAATCGTTATGTAGAATTAGACGGATTAACACCGTTTATTTTTTTGTCTATAAAGAGAATGTTTTTAGTTGTCGGACCTGACAATTTTTTACTGATGTAGTATACTGGTCATCATCATTTAGATGGGAGGGGTATGGTGAATAATCAAAAGATAGAAATTGTAAAATGTGAAATTAATATGGTACGAACGAAACTTGAAAATTTATTGAGTGAGAGAAATTTGACTTCAGATGAAGTGCAGGTGCTCAGCAGAGAATTAGATAACCTTATTGTTGTATATCAAAAATTAATTATGCGGAAAGAGTTAAGTTGAATAGTCGGATATCCCTCCGGCTATTATTTTTTTGCCAATAATCAAAAAAATACTTGTCAGATAACTTAAAATCTGATTTGTCTACACAAAAAAGATGAATTTATAGGGTAACTTTTNCATCTTTTTACCCTATAAATATGAGAAGATGAAGAAAATATGTAAAATATTACTAAAATATAAGTTGAAATGAAAAATAATCTGAAAAAACTTTTGTATTTTTAAATTACCCTCAAAGCCAGTGATGGGAATGCATTGGGATTTTTATCTACGAAATTCACACAAAAAACTTTAGTTGGTAATAGTTTACAATTAATAAAATCTTACGATAAAATTTTATTGTAAAATTTAAGGGCCCTTAATATTTAGTAACTGGTAATTCGTTTATACAGAAACTTATAGGAAACATATTTTGAAAGTGTTAATAATTTGAAAGTTGCAAGAGATTTAATTAAATTATTTGTCAGAAGTATTAGTTTATAAAATTTAAAATTCAACTATGGTGTTGTGTTGATATGTTAGGAGGTATACTTATGATTATTCTCAAAATAAATCATCAGCCTAGTGGTGGTAAGGCTTGGGTAGCCAAAATAACCGGATTATGTTCAAAATACAATTTCAAAAGAGAGTTTTTGGTTGCATATAAAAAGGAGCGTTCATATAGTGGGAAAACTGGTCAAAATTATTATGAATTAAAAGATGGATATTTCTATGAAGCAAACATTCCATGGAAAGGTAGACAATACTACAAAGTGATAGATGGTAAAATAGTTGATATTAACCCTGAAGAAATAATTGAACATTTTAATAAACAGAGTAAATAAATAGTATGTTTAGAATTAGGATACTATCCCTTTAAANTAAGTTAATAATTAAATGTCGTGTCATTGAATTTGATAGAGTTGGCTATTACTTATGTGTTAGATTTGTGAAAAAAGTAAAAGTGAAGAAGGCGAATAAAAATATAAATAATTTAACAATTTATAAATTTGGAATTCACAAAAATGAAATTTAGGAGGCGTTATATTGTATTTCACAATTGAAAAATCCCCCATTTTTTAATCGAAAATTTCCCAGTAAAAAATAACAAATATGGAATATGAAATAACGAGTTGACATGGAGCCTCTGCAGGTATGGTATATATGCCTTGACGGCGAACTAGCAAATAAAAGGCTTTGCCAATTACAATAGGCTACCATACCTGCTTCTCCATGTAAACTCTACTGGAATTGCAATAGTACAACTATTTCTTGAAGTGGGGGAATTTTCAATTAATATTGTGGGAACTTTTCGATTAACATAAACATAATATAATGGCGAAAAATAAAAAAAGAAAATCAAGAAAGAAAAATATAAAGCAATTTAATATTCCAGAAATGTATGTAAATGATTTAGAGGACTTAAACGAAATTATAAGACGACTTAAAAAAGACTATATAAAAGTAATTTTTAAGGCAGTACAAGAAACAGGTGCAGAAATGCCTCAAATATGTGTGATGCTATTTAAGAGTAAGAGTTACGGATTTGACCCTAATTATATCCATGGAGTTTTTATAACACACTTTGTTAATCCTGAAAATCCTAATGATCAAGTAATAATGAGCATACAAAAGGAGCCATTTATAATCAGGTTTACGGAAAAAGACTCTATTACCCCACTGAAGATGAGTTTTCTAGATAAAAACATAAATAATGCAGTAATGCTTACCTTTACAGAGAAAAAAGAAATTATTGACGGAGAAATATTTACATTCATTGGTGAGGGTAGACCTGTATTTAACTATTTTAGAGATGTGAGATTTTTTCAAAATTTTGATCCACTCGACCACGGATATATTCCCTACATTTTAAGCAGCAAACACCTCGGGTTTAAAATCGTCCAAGATTTATAAAATAAGCAGAGTTAAAGAAGAAGGAAGTATCAAATTGACACTAAAGTAATATGTTGAAGAGTTTTATTTGTAGAAGACTATCAACTAGACAATGCTGAGGACCTATCAAGTTTTATTGAAGCATTAGAGCCGGATATACGATTAATTAACTATGCTGTAATGTATGGTAGAAATATATAAAGGTTGCTGTGAAAAACCTTTTAAAGGAAAAGGAGGCCAAGATAATGTGTGAAAATTCAAAAGTTTATAAAATTGAAAATAAGTCAGATGTTTTAAAATTTATAAAGGATTTAGAAGAATATGCTTATACAGGTATATACAATTTTAAATTAGACGGTGAGGATAATAATATGCGAGAGGTTTTTATCAGTAACAGTTATGATCCACGCTCAGTTCCAGTTATAAAAGAGGAAAGTAGCAATATAAGCCTTGCTATTGCTATCGAGCCAGTTGATGAAGTCATAGAACATATATTGTGGTACAAAGAATTATATACGGNTCTTTACAAAGAAGTAATGATGTCTAATTATACTATTCAGCAAGCAATTGAAAAGTTAGAAGTAGTAAAAGCAAAGGTCAAACAAGAGGGACATAATTTTGATGATATAATTGATAAAACCATAGGATCATTGAAAAAGGAAATAGGTAATCATAATTCAGTTCAAGTGAATGATATTATTAAAGAAATTAATTCTTTTCTTATAGTTAGGGGTTTTCCATCATTAGGAGAAGACATTGCGAGATATGGTTGTTATGAAGAAAAATATTGTCACTCTGACTGTTATGTATGTCCGATTAATNGTTTAGGAGAAAAATTTGATGACTATGGAATAGATGCACGCAAGGAAACAAGAGAATTTGTGGAAGATTTCATACAGAATTATATCAAGTATTATAAAGATGGGTGCAGTTGCTTTAGATATTATATTGAGCAAATTTTTGGGAAGTATTACTGTAATTTATGGGTAGAGAATGGATGTGTGCTTAGACAAGTGCAAAAGCGAAATGATGAAACCGTATTTCAAATAGAACAATACCAAATTAATAGCAGGGTTGATATTGAAAAATTAATAGAAATACTTATTAATGATATTAGACTAATAAATCACTCAAGAAGGTTTGGATGCTATACAAATGAAGAAACGGATTTAGAAAAAGATAGTTTGGATTTTTTCAGTTTGAATGTTAGTTCTAATCCTGAGGAGGAAGATATACCATTTTAAATATGAAGATAAATTGATAATAAATGCCGGGAATACCGGCATTTATTATGCATCACTTATTAGTATATGGACTTCAACATAACATAAATTATGCTGCCAAGGTCCTGACTTTTATTGAAAAACGCGGTAACATCTATATATAAATTCAACATAATTTACAAGTAAATTAAAAGTTAATCGGCAACATAATTTATGGAGGTGGAATCTTGTTAAAAGAATTTGAAGAATATTTAAAGTTACAGAGGAAAAGTAAAAATACCATTAACAGTTATATTCTTCATATCAAAGGGTATTTTCAATGGTACTCAGAATCTTTTGATAGTGAATGTTTGCAATTGTATAGAGAAAATATTTTGGACTACATCAGTTATCTTCGTAATATAAAAAAGGATACAGGAAAAACAATTAATTGCAAAATCAGTGCTTTAGTAAAGTATAATGAATTTTTGATTGAGAATGGAATCCAACAAGAGCAAGTAGTTTCTAAAAAAGATAATATAAAGATTCAACGGAGTTATGCTAATCCTTCAATTGTTACCAAACAGGAAGTGGATGCTTTTAGACAGCGATTATTAGAAGAAGGACACCAAGATATTTATTGTCTAGCGACATTATTAGCATATGCAGGTCTAAGAATAAGTGAAGCACTGAACGTTCAATTAGAAGATTTCAACTTAACAGTTGGTGAATTGAAGGTAAGAGGCAAAGGCGACAAAGATAGGGTTGTATATTTAAATGATAAAATCACTAATAGTATGAGAGAATTTTTAAGAGTTAGAGAAAGTGATAGTCCCTATTTATTTGTAAATAAAAACAATGAAAGAATTCATAGATCTACTATTAATAAAATTTTTAATAAATATAGTAATAAAATAACTCCCCATACACTTCGACATTATTTTTGCACTATTGCCTTAGAAGGTGGTCTATCTGTTCACGAAGTTGCTTATTTAGCAGGACACAGTAATATTCATACTACGCTTCTTTACTTAAATCCTAGTAGAGAATCAATGAGAAATAAGATGTGTCAGTTGTAGTGCTAAAATATAAATAGTTTTAAATATAATTAATATAAAAGATATTATATTAAATCGAATAGGAGGCTACAATGTATATCAGTTAGTCTTCTATTTTTTGTGGCAAAAATTTCCCTTATTATATATAATTATTTATATATCGATAGTTAGGATAAAAGTATAATTACTAGAGAATAGTCATCACAGTATAAGATAGTAAAGCAAGTAAATCGTTGTAGATAAAGAATACCATTTTATGATTATAATATTGTTATACTGTATCGGTTGTACTAATTCTCTATTTTATGAGAACAAAATGAATTGAAAGAGCGCAATAAAGAAGTGAGGAGGGATTGGGTAGGATGGTGCTGAACAAATATGAAGTTGTAAGAATATTAAAGTCAGGGAAAAATAGTTATTCAGAGGTATCTGAGATTAAAGATATTTCCACAGAAAAACATTATGCTATGAAAGTTATTAAGGGAATAAATACTCCTTTGCATAATGTCATTTTTGAAAGGGAAGTAGGGGCATTAACTAAATTAAGAACATGTGGTAGTATTGTTAGATTAGAACATTATGATATTTATAACGATGATAATTATGGAAAATGTGGACGAGTCTTTCTAGAATTTATTGAAGGAGAACAACTACAAAAAGTTGATGTTCTAGAATTAAGCAATATTGAAAAAGTTAAAATTATAGAACAATTAATAAATGCTATTCAGATAGCACACGAAAATAATATAATACATAGAGATATAAATCCTAAGAATATAATGATTACTCCGGATAAACAAGTTAAATTAATCGACTTTGGAATTAGTAAAATAAAAGATATGGTAAACTCTGATACATTATTTCAGTTTGCTACCAATAAATATGCTGCGCCAGAAGTTCATACTCACAGCGAGAATGCTTCGGAAAAGAGTGATATATATTCATTAGGAGCAGTGTTATATTTTATATTTACCGGAGAAGAGCCACCAGTAGCAAATGAGTTTGAAATAAAATTAGAAAAGACCGGTGGAATTGATATTGATTTTAAAGAAATAATCAAAAAAATGGTAAAGTTATCACCTGAGGATAGATACAATAATATTTTTGAAGTTAGAAAGGCATTAATAAAGTTATTTACTAGATTTACTAAAAAAAATAGAACCTATATATTTTCTCTTGATTCAAGTAAAATTGAACATATGAGAAATCTTTCGTTAGTTCCTGGTACTGGAAATTACTCTGATATTATAGAAAATAATATTAATGAAGACTTTTTGGAAGCCTATATTTTTGTTGAAAATGAAGATAAACCAGAAGAATTATATACCCTTTATGGTATGCACTATTATTTTGAGTGTTACTATGATGATAAAAAACAAGTATTCCACATCATAAAAGTATATAAGTTACAACCTTATATAAGAGAACAAATAAAAAGAAAAGCAATGTTTGTTAATGGTGATATTAAGTTTATATTGAGTGGAAGAAGAATACCTTCTAATAATAATTTTGAATTAACAATTAGTGCTAAAGATAGTAAAAAAGATTACTTGTCCTCTTCTAATGTTAATAACGAATACACGAAGAACTTTTTCGCGTGGCATAAATTACTAGATATAATGGAAATAGAATATAAAAATAATGTTATAAGAGTCAACTATAATTCATTTCAAGTAGAAGACAATTTTTGTATTTTTTCTATAAATGAACAAGATTATTATTTACTTGATGAAAATAAAGATGAACTTACATTTATATACGAAAACACTAATGGTAAAAGAAATAAGGTTATTGAAGTAGGAAGTTTAAAGAGCATATATATTGATAATGATAAATTTTACTTAAAATTAAATAATATAAACACAGGTTTGAAATCAAAATTGCCTAAAAAAGGAGTTATATGTGAAGATTATAGAAGAAATCTTTCATTAATTAATAGAGAAAAAAAGGCATTGAATTCTTTTAATAATGAAGATTATGTAAGTCCCTCAAATTTAAAAAGCATCTTTTCAGGGATACAAACAGCAAGTTTTTTTAATGCTCCAAGCGGGAGAGTTTATTTTAACGAATTATTAGATGGAACACAAAAAAAAGCAGTTCTTAAAGCATTAAATTCTCAAGATATATCTCTTATACAGGGACCACCGGGCACAGGAAAAACAAATGTAATAATTGAGATTTTAAGACAAATACTTGAAATGAACCATCAAGGACAGATATTTAAACAGAAAATTTTACTTGTATCACAAGCACACGCTGCTGTCGACAAGATGCTTGAAGATTTAGATCAGACTTCTAATGACAATATTAAGGTTATTAGAATAGGAAGAGATGAAAATTTATCAGATATGGTCAGGGAAAAATACGCTGTAGACTATGCACAATCTAGATGGGTTAATAGAATTATTGAAAGTAGTAATAAATTTGCACAAAATCTGTTATCATCATTAAAAATTGATAAGGAAGAGTTCGATAAGTATTGTGAAGCAATTATGGAAACTGAGTTTTCTAAAGATAAGGATGAAAAATCATATAAAAGCGCTAGGTCTTTTATAAATTATTTTGAAGAAAAGCATAAATCACTATTAAACACAAAGGATTTTAAATCCTTATTAATACAGAAAGACTGGGTAAATAGAATTGTTGGTAGAATGGATATTCAACAACACTTTATAAAAAATGCTGAGATTGTTTCAGGAACTTGTACAGGTGTTGTATCCAATTATATAATTAATGATATGATATTTGACTATGTAATAATTGATGAAGCGGCAAAGGCAACATTTCCTGAATTATTAATATCCATTATTAGAGCAAAAAAAATAATAATGGTTGGAGATCATAAACAACTTCCACCAGTATTGGACGAAGAATTAATAAAGAATAGTAAGCAAACTTTTATTGAGAGCAACCTAGATTTTAATACACTATATAATAGTATATTTATGAAACTATTTGAGCATCTTCCTAATGAAAATAAACAGGTATTAAATACACAATATAGAATGCATCCTACAATAGGAACAATGATAAGTCAACTTTTTTATGATAATCAAATTTCTAATGGAGTTTCAATAGAAGATAGAAAGCATAATATCAAGCAGTATAGGGACTTAGCCATCGTCTGGTTAGATACCTCAAAGTCTCCAGATAGATTTGAGGAGAATATTTCAACTACATATAGGAATTTGCTGGAGGCAAATATAGTTAAAGAACAATTAAAACTTATAAATAACAGTATAGAAGGTTCTAAATATGATGTAGGGGTTATCACACCATATAGTGGCCAAAAGAATTTAATTCGCAATGAAATACAGCAGATTACCTATAATAATATAAATGGTAATGTAGTAGTGAATTCAGTTGATGCTTTTCAGGGTGGTCAAAAGGATATAATAATTTATTCTACTGTCAGAAGTAGTGATAAACACAAAAGTATTGGATTTTTAAAATCTGAAGAAAGATTAAATGTAGCATTTTCAAGAGCAAAAAGACTTTTAATAATAATTGGAGATGCTGAGTTTTTAAGTGATACAAGCATTAATGACAATAAGTTTCCACAAATAATAAAATACATAAAGGAAAATTCGGAACATTGCAGAATAATTGATTATTTTACTTTTAATGCTGACAGAAAGGGGGAGGTTTAAATATGTGGAATATTACTTATGATTTAAATAGACTAATTCCCCCTTTAAAAAGTGGCTATAACTTTATTAAATCAATAAAGTTATATATACCGTATAAAGAAATAGGACTTAAGACATTGATTAGAAAAGAACAACCATTACCCTTTTTTTATGAAATAATTTTGAAGTTAGTTGATTGTAAGTATAATGAAATATATAATATTTCAGAATTGACTGGTGTAGAAGAAGAAATTTTAAATGATGTAGTAGGTGAAATGTCAGGGCTTGACTTATTATATATTAAAAGCAACATAATTACTTTAACACCTAAAGGAAAGGAATCATTAAATAATTTAAAAAAGACTGTTATTGAAAAGGAAGAATTAAATAGGATCTATATAAATGCTATTACTGGTGAAATTAAAGATTTGGAACGCACATATAAAAAACCTGCTTATATGAGCCCCTGTTTAGATGAAAAAATAAAAATTACTGATGAATTTATTACTAACCATTTTAGTGATTTTAATGAATATTATCAAAAGAGACAGGAGGATTACGAAGTTAAAGAACAACACAATAATATCAGAAATGAAATTTACCAGATTATTGGGAAAGAATATGAAAAGTTATGTTATATTGAAGAAAGAGCATTTGTATATAAAAATATTAGAGATAATGATTTATTATTTGAATGTGAAAATGACCCAGAGAATATCTATGGAAATACTCTTGCGAAACAAGTTTATGACTGTACTGGTGCAAGAAGATTTTTAGTTGCTCCTTTTAATTGTGCTAAATATTTAGGTATACAAGTTGGTATTGATAGTGAAAAGAAGGAAAATACTGAAAAATTAATACAAGTTTTATCGAATAATGCTACTCTAGATAATAAAAATAAAGAAGAGATAGAAGAATACTATTTTGTAGATAGGTATTTATTAGAAAATGAGTATTATGATATTCTAACTTCATTAAAAAATATTAAACCATCTGAAGTTATAATTTCATCAGGAAAGTTATCAGAGATATTAGACTATGACGTTATCACTGCATTACAAACAATTTTAAATAAAACTAAAATTTATATTATATGTGATAAGAATGAATATAAAATTAGTCAATTGAAAAGTAAAGTTATGAATTATATGCAGAAAAAACGAAGTAGGATAAAATGGATTGAACAAGAAAATATTACACAAACGAACATAATATTATATCCTCAATGTTTAATCAACATTAAATATAATCCTATTCCAGTCGGAAAAGATTATTTAATACAAGAAATTCCAGAGATAACTTTTGATAAAGAAAAGATCCGGATACAGAAAGATAAGTTATTGTCACTAAAATAAATGGTTCACTATCAATTCCAAAGCGAGTTTGTTTGAAATTATAAAGTTTCTTCAAGAAAGATACAAAGCGTCAGGTTGGAAGTAATCTGGCGTTTTTATTTTGGAAATAAGATTCCATATAATATATAATATTTTTAAGGATTAAATAAAGGAATAGAAATATGACTTTAGGGGTCAGGATTTATATGGCCAGATGATGTATTCAAAATAGATATGTTGGTATATAAACCATATGCAGAGTTAATTTTCGACATTGCCACTAGTGAGAGATTAAATCCACTTACTATTGGATTGTTTGGGAATTGGGGGATTGGTAAATCAACTCTTTTTAGTTTAGTTGATAAAAAAATTAAAGAAAAGGTAGAAGAACCTAAAGTAATATCTATAACAATTAATGCTTGGATGTTTGAAGGATATGATGATGCTAAAACAACATTAATGGATTCAATTATTAGAGTTATTAATGAAAATGACTCAATAGAAGAAGAGATTAGGTTAATAATTTATTAATAAAGGATAGGAGATGATAACCTATGAAAAATATATGTGAATGGAGTGAATTGTTATATAAAGATGTAACTGATCATCCAATTAGAATACCAGTTACAGATTCTTATGGAAATAGAGAATCCGTAAAACAAATTGATTATGATAGTATCAAAATAAACAATATGAAGATTGTTATGAATAAAAACTTTGAAGCCGAATTATACTGTCCAACTTGTTCTGACTTAAGAATTACGGGCGTGAAAAATTTACATACAAATTTGAATTCTAGTAAGATAGAAACAATAATAAAGGATAATCAATATGAAGAAGATGCACCTAGGACATTTGAGGAATATTATAAGTTTATAATAAAAAAATTAAACAATGAACTATCACCTTCTTTGTGGGAAGTAACTTGTCTACAATGTAAAACAAAATCATATTTGTTTTTATATAATAACATTAATGGACTGGATTTATGTCAATATAGTAGACACAAAAACTCAAATTTTTATGCAGTTTTTCTTAAAGCATCTTCAAACTGTTGAGGAGTCATATAACCGATACTGC
>JGI24713J26584_10000695_pt1 | contig 25448 bp, 25 predicted proteins | sample BioPla4DNA1_FD_26584 | JGI IMG/M metagenome (IMG submission 26584) | reverse complement strand
ACACCGGAAATTATAGACTCATTATTAGATAATGAACCGTTGGTACCGCCAATAAATCCATATTTTTGACCTTCTAAGGAAATATATCCAGGTTCAATTAGTAAAATATCAAATCCAAGGGATCTTAGTTTCTTATATATGGGAATATCAGCTGTTATGGCTGCTCTTTCATTTACTATGGCTAAAGAACATTTACTATATCCTTGCTTAACATCTATTAGGCTTAAGTTTTGCTTTTTCAAATAAAATTTTAAAACCTCATCTGTATATTTGAAATTGTGTACTGCAATATTAGAAAGTCTTCCTACATTATATGCAATATCCTCAGGATATTCTCTACCTAAAAACCTTTCTCCTTTAATTAATTTAATACCCATTTTTTTCAGCTTGTCCTTATAATATTCAAAAACATTGGGAGCCACAACTAAGGTATCGTAATCAATGGGATGTAGTACTATGTCTGGGTGATATGCAATGCTTTCATGGACTTCTTCACATTTTATAGTTTTAATTACCTTCAGACCTAAGCTTTTTAAATTATTCTCTATTTCATCATCTATCCTGCCATCTACAATGGCAATATTAGCTTTCTTTATTGGAATAAATGGATTCATAATACCACCTACATGTTTTTCTGTATACAAAAAATCTCTAGGGCCAAGTCCTAGAGATACTTATGGAGGCGGCACCCAGATTCGAACTGGGGAATAAAGGTTTTGCAGACCTCTGCCTTACCACTTGGCTATGCCGCCATACAATTAGCCCTATTAAATAGGGCTTTAAAATATGGAGCGGAAAACGAGATTCGAACTCGCGGCCCCCGCCTTGGCAAGGCGGTGCTCTACCACTGAGCTATTTCCGCTTATATTTTCTTTGCCTTAATATAGTAACATATTTTTAAGTCGTTGTCAATATTTATTTAATATTTATAACTTTAACTTATTCAATGCCCGGAGCCGGAATCGAACCAGCGACACGAGGATTTTCAGTCCTCTGCTCTACCGACTGAGCTATCCGGGCTTTTATTAAGTGGTGCGACAATAAATAGTATATATAAATTTCTTCTAATTGTCAACAGTTTTCATTTCTTTGGCTATATGCTCTAGGTACAATTCCGTAGTATTATTGATTCCTAATTTGCTGAGCATTCTGCTGCCTACAACGTCTTCTATTTCGTTAAAGATAAGCTTATTATCCTTGGTCAATAAAAAATCTATTCCTGCATAATCAACCTTTAAATCTTTTATAAAGTTTTCTACATACTCCTTTTCCTGATAATTATAATCATAATACTTAATATCTCCCCCTTGGGTGAAATTTGATATTATCTTATCTTTAGACGTCCTTAAAACGCTGTGGATTATTTTGTTATTTATAACATAAAACCTAATGTCACCTATAAGGTTTTCTAGAAACTCCTGCTGCAGCCTAAGATGTCCATCGTTGAAGTCCACATTGTCTACCAAGTCTATCCCCTGGCCTCCATGGCCATTATAGGGTTTGGATATTACATTCTTTTTGTTTGCCCAGGAAATAAATACTTTAGGATAGATATAGGCCTTATCCTTTGCATATTTATAGGCAGCCAATTTATTATTCCCCAGAAGGGTTATGGTAGAATTGTTGAAAACCCTAATATCATTTAATTCAAACATCAGGCTGATTTCATAACTTCTAGTCCTATTGATTACAAAATGGATTTCTTCATATGCTATTATTCCCTTTTTTAAGAAATCTTCCTTGAAAACTAATTTTAAATTAAGGCCATATTCTTTACCTGTTTGGAGTAACCAGTCCACATAGGACTCATTTCTAAAATAATCATCCCTATTATAAATTAATAATCCATTCATCATAATCTCTCCACTATATAATCTAGAAGTATTGCACTGAAATTTATACCTGAGGCTTCTTCGAAGCTTAGATAATTTACATTGGAATTTAATTCACATAAAATTGGTTCACCATCTTTTCCATATAATAAATCGACTCCACTAAAGTCCAGGTTCAATGCTTTATGGGCCTTAAGAGCCACTTCTTTTTGAATGTCATTTAACTCAATAACTTTTCCAATTCCGCCTATGGTAATATTTGCTCTAAAGTCCGATGGATTCCTTCTTTCCATGGCTCCCACTATTTTGTCCCCAATTATATTTACCCTTATATCCTTTCCATAGCTAGTATCTATATATTCCTGCATTATGAAATTTCTACTGCCTAATTCCATTATTTTAGACCTTAATTCCTCTTTATTGTTGATTAGGTATACTTGCATGCCGAAGGAACCATGGGTTTCCTTTAATATAATTTTGTCTCCCAGCTCTTCAAATACCTTGTCTATATATTCATCGGTCAAGTTTTGCTGGAAAAAAACAAAGGGACCAACTATAGTTTTTGGTACTCTCAAGCCTGCCTTAGATAGTTTTAAGTGCATCAAAGCTTTGTTGTCGCAGTTTTCTATGGCTTCCCTACAGTTAAATAACCTGAATCCCATTTCTTCAAGATGTCTTGCAAGTAAAATATCTTTGTCCCAAAAAATAATAAAGTCTGGTTCATCTAAATCTATTATGCTTTTTAATTCTGGTTTCCCAAAGGGATTATAGCTAGGTAACAACTGATTGTTCTTAATTAATTTTAAGTCTAGATTCTTTTTCTTCCCTTCTTGAGATAGTTTTTTTACCAGTTTTTCTACTTTTTTTATCCTCAGTGCTCCATTATATATTATCCAGCCCTTCATATATGCCCTCCAATTATGATTATTGTTTAATTAGCTTTCATATTGTAAATTTTTATAAGCAAATTATTTGAACCTATTATTTGCTAATCCTTATTTAAATCTTTGAAAGTATAGTTTCCAAATCTTCCTTTGAAAAATTATACTTAGTATTGCAAAAATGGCATACTACTTCCCCTTTACCATCCTTTTCTATCATATCCTTAATTTCCTCTTTGCCTAAGCTAATAAGGACCCTTTCTATTCTTTCCTTAGAACAATCACACCTAAATTCAATATCTACCTTATCTAGTACCTCCATTTCAAACTGGCCTAAGAGTTTTTCCATAATGTCCTCTGGTGACAATCCCATATCTATTAGGGTTGAAACAGGCTCTATCTGGGACAATGTCTTTTCGATTATATCTATATCTTCCTCTGCAATATTGGGCAGTAGTTGAATGATATAGCCTCCTGCAGCTTTAACGGAAATATCCCTATCTACTAAGACGCCCAGGCCTACAGCAGATGGCTGTTGCTCTGAAAGGGCATAGTAAGTTGCTAAGTCTTCTGCTATTTCTCCTGATACTAAGTTGGCCTGTCCCACATAGGGTTCCTTAAGGCCATAGTCCATAATGACAGTTATGGAACCCTGGTTGCCTACAAGGCTTCCAACATCTAATTTGCCGTCTTTTCTACTTGGCAGATCTGCATAAGGGTAGTCTACATATCCCTTAACTGTTCCATGGTTATCTGCCACCACTAGGATAGTGCCTATTGGGCCTCCCCCATTTATTCTAAGGGTAAGTTTATCCTTTGGATTCTTCATCATGGCCCCCATCATAGTGGCTGCAGTAAGTGCTCTCCCTAAGGCTGCAGTAGCAGTAGCTGATGTATTATGGGTCTTTCTTGCCTTTTCCACCATATTGGTTGTAGTTGCAACGAATACTCTAATGTTTCCTTTTTTGTCTATGGCTCTAATTAAGTAATCCTTCATCCTATCACTCCTATTTCTGTTTATTTTATTGCTACAAAGTTTATCCTTTCAGTTTTTTCACTAGGCCTATCAAAACTAAAGGCTGAGAAATAGTCTATCCGACTGAAGCCAGCATCTTGTAACATAGCTGTAATCTCTTCTGTTTTATATGCCCTTTCCCTATGTTCTTCATGGAAGCGGACGAAATTTTCTCCATCTTCACTTACAAAAAAAGTCAAATAAAACTCACATATATCAGTATTTTCATCAAAATAGTTTTCCCAAGCATAAAAGATATGGTCTCTATCTTCCACAAAGGTATTGTTGCCAATTATGTATCTTAGCTTGTAATAGGAATTTATATCAAATATAAATATACCACCTTCTTCTAAATGATTCCATACATTGTTAAAGGTTTTTATTAAATCTTCCTTATCAACTATATAGTTTATACTATCGCAAATGGAAATAACAGCATCAAAGCTTTCACTAAATTTAAAATTGACCATATCCTGATTTAGCAGTTTCACATTTTTAAATTTCCTCAGCTTTTCATAAGCCTTAGATAGCATGTCCTCAGACAAATCGAAACAGGTTAATTTGTAACCCTTTTTCCCCAGGTAATAAGACAGGTTACCAGTGCCACAGGCCATTTCCAAGACCTTCTTTGGATTTATATTGTAGCTTTTAAATATTTCTTCTATATAATTAAACCAATTTTCATAATCAAAGTCTCCCATCAACTCATCATAAATATAGGCAAACCTGCTATAAATATTCAATTGTACTCCCCCTTATGTTTCTTTTTTCTTCTGCATCTCCCTTTTTCTTACAGTTATTAGTCCGCCAATCCTACCCGATTCCTTTGCAGTTAAACCTCCCCAACCAACTTCCTTTATTTTATCAATTAAACCCAACTCCTCGGCTATTTCATATTTTAATTTATCTTCTAAGGTTTCTATTTTTTCTTTCTTTTTTTTCTTCATACTGATCCCTCCTAATTCTAGTATTAGGAGAAACCCCTTCTTTTATTCTCATAGATATAAATATTTTACATGAATTATTATAAATAGTATGATAATCAATACTATAGGGAAAAAATCAGATAGCTTTATCTTTTCCTCAACCTCTTTTATGACAACTTCATCACCTGGTAATCTCCTTATTAATTTTATGAGTGCAACTGAAGAAATTAAGGCAATTATACTAAGCCATAATAGGGCCATTAAAAGCTGAACCATATACGGTATTTCAAGTCCCTGTACATTCTCTACTGTACCTTGAAACCTGGTAGTTAAATATCCAAGGGTCATGGCTATAGTATTGCTAATTCCATGGCCTAGCATAGATGCATATATGGAATTAGTCTTGTAAAGGATTGTTGCCAAAATAAAGCCAAGAAATATGGGGCCAATTAGGTTTTGTAAGTTAAGGTGGAAAATTCCAAAGAGAATTGATGAATATATAATAGCCTTCTTTTTTCCCATACTTTCATATGCCCTCATTATAGTTCCTCTAAACATTATCTCCTCACATATGCCTGGACTTAAACCTATGACAAAAAGGCTTAATAAATACTTTTTCCCCGAATCTGGAATAGGTACGGAACTAACTACAGTTTCACCAAACAAGTTTAATATTGTTATCACAATGGTATTTAGGAAGGCTGCTATTGGATATGAGAATAACATAATTAAAGCAATATATATAATCTGTCTTAAATTTATTTTGTTTAGCCTTAATGTTGTTTTTAAAGGTAGGCCTTTAAGTTTTAGGAAAATTAAATTAGGAACTAAGATGATTAAGTATTCTGTAATCAATAAGCCAGAGTAGATTTCTCTACTTTGTACAAGGCTTCCAAGGAAAAATAGTATGATTCCCAATATAAAATATAATATATTGGCCTCAAGTATGGAAGGCTTATTTACTTCTTTCATTAAATCACCCCAAACTTCCATTTTTAATTAAATTAGAATAAATTCACCTACAGAGTAATCTGTAGGTGAATTAGTCAAATGTAAAGATATAAGGAATATTCCTATAATAATCACCATAATTAAGTCCATACCCAACGATAAAAACATCAGGAATAGTAAAACCTACAAAATCTGGTTCTAAATCTACCTTCCTTCTACTGGGTTTATCAAGTAATACACAAATTTTTATAGATTTTGGATTTTTTTTACTTAAAACTTCTTTTACCTTTTTTAGAGTATAACCAGAATCCATTATATCGTCTACTATGAGAACATCCTTACCCTCTGCAACTGCCCTAATATCATGTACAATTTCTACAACTCCTGAGGAAACCTCATCATGTCCATAACTAGCAGTAGTCATAAAATCAACTTCAACAGGTATAGATAATTCCCTTACTAAATCAGCTGTGAAGATAAAACTTCCCCTAAGTAGTGACACTACCAATAAATCTTTTCCCTTGTAGCTTTCGGATATCTGTTGTCCTAGCTCTTTGATTCTAGTGCTAATGTCTTCCCTGCTATAAAGAATTCTTTTTCTTTTGCTAGATTCCAAGTTTTTCTCTCCTTTCATTTTAAGTTAATTCTTCTTGGGTCTGCCATCAATATTTTTTTTATCTCCCTCAGTTCCCTTAAGATTAGGTTCAAGGTATATTGAAGACTAACTAGTATTATCAACATTATAGCACTAAAAATCAGTTTTGTATCCATAATTATTTTTCCTTTCGTTAAATTTTAGCCTTCTACTTCGCATGCCTCCAACCTATTGTTATCATTTTCAATATATTCTAACTTAGATATAGATACTTCATAAGCAACCCTTGTTTCAACCTTTCCTGAAGGCAATTTCTTTTGGTATTCCCTGCTTTGAACCCTTCCCCAAATTTTAATATGATCTCCCACTATCATATTTTGACAAAATCTTGCATTTCTGCCCCAAGCAATACATGGAATATAATCAGATTTGTTATACGCCCTATTAACTGCAATTAAAATATCTGTAATTTCTCGTCCAAAAGGTGTAGTCCTATATATGGGCTTTTTACATATATACCCATCTAAGAAGATTTCATTTGGTTTTCTTATGGCTTCTTTTAATTCTTCTTCATCTGGTATGAAAATATCCTTAGCAAAAATCGTTAATATAAGTCTATTATTATTATCTATATACCTATTATAAGACCTCAGCTGTCCTTCTATTATAACATATTTTCCAAGGGATAGGTCCATATTTACTATTAGTCTTTCAGAAATAGTTACGGGAAGCATATCTACTGAAGCACTCAGTCGTGGGACTTCTAGATAAACAGTATAAAATCCTTCCCCGTATATCTCATGACTAAAGGTCTTTTCACTGGCAACCTTTCCTACTAACTTAACCATATTAGTTTCTCTAGTCTTATCAATCATGAAATCATCCACTCCTATTCCTATGTTATTTTAATCTATATCTAATATATTCTGGTAGGATGAAGAATATAACAAAAAACAAAAATAATAGATATAGATTATTATCTTTCGTATATATCTATTATTAGACATAATTCGAAAAAATCCTGTCTAGTTTTTGAAATAGTGTTAATTATTTCTCAATACTATTCTACCATCATTTCTAATGATTGTAAATTGCAGAAACATTAATATTTGTCAAATTTATATCTATTAAAAGTCCACAAGCGATAATAGATAAAATGGAATATATATTAACTTTTTCTTTTGTATCTATTTTTATTGGTAGCTCAAAGGGTTCCACAATAGCTTTATCAATTGTTTCAATCTCTCTTTGCACACATATATTAGCTTCTACAATATCCTGCTTATTAAAGCTTGAAAGGTTAATTGTGGCTTTATTATTAAATCCGTATGTTATAACTATTGTAGTTATATTATCATTTAATAGATCAGTCCACTTTTCTTCATCAGAATTAATGATTAAGTATTTTGATCTAGCTACTAGTTCTCTTAATTTTTTGTTCTCATAACCTGCATCATTTAATGATGTGTGAATAATGATATCAAATTCAAAGCCTAAGTCTAATATAGGATTTAATGTCTTTGATTTTATATCTATAAGTAAAATACTAGAACCATCTTTGTTTAAGATAAAAAAATTATTAAATTGGGTTATGGGGTATTTACTATAACCTAAATCGATAAACATCTTCTTCAGTAATTCAAAGGTATTCTTTTCCTTAGAATTTTCCAATAGCCCTATAATCAATGTTTTTTCTTTCACCTTATCCCCTCAAATCCTCAGCTATTTTTCTGAAACGGGAATTTGTCTTCCCGTATTATCAATTATAAAATTATCCTTATAGATTAATTCAGATATTGGAACTATTTCATAGCCTGCTTCTAATAATCTTTCTATAACTACTGGCAAATACTCCCTGATATATTTTGCATTATTATGGAACAAGACAATGGAGCCATTTTTTACATTTCTAGTAACCCTGTCTATTACTGACTGGGCACCTAATTCCTTCCAATCTAAGGAGTCTACATCCCATTGGATGGGATAATATCCTTCTTCTCTGCAGGAACGAATTAGTAAATCATTATAATCTCCAAAGGGTGGTCTAAATAAAATAGGTTTGACCCCTGTTAGCTCCTCAATCTTATCTCCTGTAGTCCTTAATTCCTCAATGATTTTTTCCTTGCTTAATTGGCTCATATTTGGATGGGTAGTAGAGTGATTTCCTACATCATGGCCTCTTTTGGCAATTTCCTTTACATCTTCAGGATATTTGTCAACCCAAAATCCTACTAAAAAGAAAGTACTTTTAATATTATATTTATCTAGTGTATCCAAAATAAAAGAGGTGTATTCATTGCCCCAAGCAGCATCAAAGCTTATGGCCACCTTTTTTTCATTTGTCTCTACACTGTATATTGGAAGTTCTTTAGTGGGTAAAAAAACCTGAGCTATATTGCCTGTAGTTTTGACTGAAATATATACTAGAATTACTAAGGCAATACATAAGACTATTAATAGTCTTAGGGTTACTTCATTTTTATAGTATAAGAACCTCATTATACCCCTCCTAAATACTTATATATATAATTTATTCTAGAACTTTTTTTATATTACATCCAAAGTTATAGTTAATTATTAATCACAAAAATAAAGGAAACTCCTTTCATAAGACGAAAGGAGTTTATAGTAGAATCCCTTAAGTAACCTATTCATAGACATATAATTCCTTATCTCCTAAGCTATCTAAATCTATATTTTCCTTAAATTCCTTAGGCACCGTAATTACTTCCTTTACTCCATCGGAAATATATCTTTTATCTGGATTTTTGTCGAAATATTCTAACCAGTTGTATAAGCCTACATTATCAACATTCATTTCAGATGCCCTAATCCTAGGTAAAGACAAGGGGTTAAAATTTTTTGAAATGGGAGAAGGAGCTGGATTCCATCCAACATTTAAAATGGCAATATTTTCATAGTTAAGATCCTCATAGGTCCCTTTTTCTAAGTATTTTTCCAAGTCTTTATTCCTAGGCCTCTCCCCATAGCAAAGAGCATAAGTATTTACTTCGTAGTCTGGCAATATTTTATTTATAACCCTTACCTGCTTGGCTATTGCTTCTTGTATCTCATCCTTATCTTCTATTTTTCTCATGCTTCTATGGTCTATTGTATGGTTGCCTATGTCATAGCCATTTTCAATTAAATAATTTAATTTAAAGTCTATGTATTCTGGCTGCCTAAAGGGATTTTCACCAAATAGAAAAAAGGTTGCAGTAACACCGAAATCAGGATAGGCTTTTTTGAATTCTTCCAATATACCAATGGCTGAATCAGGATCTATGTAATCTAAACCATTATCATCTTTGATAATCCTAAAATTATTCTCATTGCCATCGTCAAAGGTTATAATTACTGGAGTTTTTCCAGCTTCTACATCCATATTATTATTTACAAAGTCTTTTAAGCTTACTATTCTATATCCCTTTTCATAAAGGGTAAGTAAGTCTTTCCTAAAATTCTCTGGAGTCCTTGTCCACTCTCCTTCCTCCCTTCCTATATTATGGTACATCAATATCATAACTTCTCCTGCTTCATTTGGTTTTAAAGAAAGGTCAATATTTTCCTTTGGATCTATCTCTGTTATCTCTTCAACCTCTTCCTTTTCAGTATCCTCCTTATCTACTACCATATTTTTCTCTACTGGATTATGTACTTCTTCAACTCTATCAGTTCCCTTTTTTTCACAGGCTATTAATATAAGAGTTAGGAGGAAAAATAATAAAAAAATTCTTTTTGTCATGCTTTTCATTTTATGTCACCCTTCGTATATTATTTTTTTTTGCTACAGATAATTATACAATAAATAACTTAAAAAACTAAATTATAATTATAAACCTCTTTGGATATTTTTATACTTATTTTAAAAAATTTCCAGAATAATTTTTTTTAAAAAGGCAATATTATTAGTACAACAACAAAATAGTTGTTGAAAAAGGAGGTTTGAAAATGGCTAAAACTAATAACAATAAAATAGTTGTGCCTGAAGCTAGAGCAGCCTTAAATCAAATGAAGTTAGAAATAGCAAACGAACTAGGATTGGCAAATTACGACAACATCGATAAGGGTAATTTGACTTCTAGACAAAATGGATACGTTGGCGGTTACATGGTAAAGAGATTAGTTGAGACTGCTCAAAACCAATTAGCAGGAAAATAAGTTTAAATAGCAGCATATAATAGGGAAGTGGATTTCCACTTCTCTATTTTTTATTTTATATGATATAATAAAGGAATAGGTAAGAAGAGGAGGTGTTTTTAATGCATCTGGGAAATACCGAAGAATTAGCGCAAAATAAATTGCTTTTATTATATATTATTAAGTTTTCTAATAGAAGTTTTACCAACAACGAATTAACAGAATTTGTCTTAGAAAGGAATTATATGAATTATTTTTTTATCCAGCAATACTTAAGTGAATTAGTAGTATCTAATTTTATTGAAAAAGTTAATATAGATTCTAGAGAAATATATAAATTGTTAGAAAAAGGCGAAATGGCCCTATCCTATTTTGAAGATAGGATCCCCAACAGCATTAAAGAAGAATTGGATAGGGAATTTAACAGGTTAAGAGATGAAAATAAAAAAGAAACCCAAGTAGTTTCTGATTATTATCAAAAAGAGAACAATCAATTTGTTGTAAACTTAAAATTAGTAGAAAATGAAGAAATCTTATTTAGCCTATATATTGATGTAGCAACAAAAGAACAAGCAGAATTAGTATGTGAAAAGTGGAGCAATAATACAGAACATATCTATAAAAATATAATTGATCTATTAACAGAAGACCCTTAGAGTAGGAGAATGCCATTAGGCTCCTTTCCTACTCTAAAATTATCTACTATTTCGTTAATATCACTTTGGATTATAGTTAAATCATTGTTCAATATATTGCTTATATATATTTTCTTACCACCGTCATATATTATATTGTTTGGCATACCGCCTAAGAAGGTTTTTGATATCTTCAAATTTTTATCTAAGTCTATTCTATATACATATCCATCTTCAACATTAGTTAGGTAGAATTCTAATTTCCCTCTTATCTTTATAAAGCTGCCAAATATACCTTTTAAGTCAATGTTCTTTATTTGCTTATAAGTTTCCATATCTAAGATGGATAGGTTGCTGTAATTAGTCATCCCATTATTTTTATAGGACAAAATAAAAATTGCCTTACCTTCAATTATTATTTTTACTGGATGTTTACTTAAAACTATGGAGGAAATACTCTCCTTTCTTAAATCAAGAATACTTATGGTAAAGCAATTGCCATTTGCTATCAATACTTTTAAATTTTCTTCATCTATTTCAATATCTGTAGGCTTTTCGCCCACTGATATGTCTTCAATTAATGAAAAGCTTTCTTCATCGACAACTGATATGGAGTTAGAATCGCTATTGGCAATATAGATTTTACCATTGAATTTCCTTATACATGTAGGATTTCTTCCAACTTTTATATATTTTAATAACCTATCATTTTCTATATCAATTTTCATAATCGAATTATCATAAGAATTAGTAATATATACTATGTCCTTTTCACCTAAAACCATATCATAAGGTCCCAGTTGTTCGCTTTCTTGAAAGGAGTTTTCATATTCCTTTAGTAGCTTTTTCAAGTTTATGGTCTTAGACTCTTTTTTATCTTTTAAAAATAAGCTATCCTCTCCTGTATTGGCTACTAATATTTTTGGATTATCCAATGGATCACCTCCCTGTATATAGATAATTTATGCAGAGAGGTGTTCATTGGTGAGATTGAAAAGAACTATAGCTTATATTGGGATTGAAAAACTCCTTTTATCTGGCCAATTAAGTATAAGGAACCGCAAAATACTATTAAGTCTTTTTTCCCGGCTAAGTCCAAGGCTTTTTTAACTGACTTTTCTACATCCTTTTCAATATGGACATTTTCATTATATTTTAACATTTCCCTTCCTAGGCTTTCTGCTTCTAACTTTCTAGGACTATTAACTTCAGTTACTATAATTTCATCTGATACGGGACCTAAGGCTTCCGCCATTCGAAAATAATCCTTATCCCTTAAAATTCCTATACACAGAATTAGCCTTTCATAATTAAATAATTTAAGGGCTTTTTTAAGTTGTTCTATGCCCTGCAGGTTATGGGCACCATCTATTAATATAATGGGCTCTCTATTTATTACTTCTAGTCTACCTGGCCATTTTGTATTCCTTAGGCCCTCTTTAATTTCTCCATCAGCTATTTGGATTAAACTCTTTTCTCGTAATATTAATAGGGTAGTTAAAGCTATGGCAGCATTATATATTTGATGCTCTCCTAACATGGATATTTTTATATCCCTTATCATAATATTTTTATATAAAAAATCAAATACACTTCCATAAGTATCCATCTTCTTAATGGCTATGTTTCCCATGGGACAAAGATAGAAATCTGAATTATTATCCCTTGCTGCTTGCTCAAGGACTTTCAATACTTCTTCCTTTTGAGGGTAAGAAACTACTATGCTATCTTTCTTTATTATACCTGCCTTCTCATAGGCAATTTCCTCTAGGCTATTTCCTAAAACATCTATATGGTCGTAATCTATGGCAGTAAATACAGAGGCCAATGATGAAGGAATAATGTTAGTAGAATCATTTCTCCCTCCAAGCCCAACTTCTAAGATTACAAAATCTACATTTTTCTCATTAAAATAGATAAATCCCATGGCTGTTATAATTTCAAAGGTGGTAGGGTGATTAAAGCCTTCACCCACCATGATTTTTATTTTTTCTTTAATCCTCCCTAATATTCTGGCAAAATCATTATCTGAAATATCTACCCCATTAACAGCTATTGATTCATTGATTTTATTTATGTGCGGAGACGTGAAAAGCCCTACTTCATAGCCTCCGGCTCTTAAAATATTTAATATATAATTTGAGGTGGAACCCTTACCATTGGTTCCACCTATGTGAATATATTTAAGCTTTTTATGGGGATTATCTAATAGGCTTAAAAGCTTCTCAATATTTTTAAGCCCGAGTACAGATCCTAGTTTGTTGGTTTCATTAATAAATCCTAATGCTTCCTTGTAGTTCATCTTTTCACCCTTATTTTTTCAAACTTTCCAGTCTTTCTATTACTTTTTCCAGCATTTCTTCATATTTCGTTTTCTTTTCTCTTTCCTCTTGTACTATTTTTTCTGGTGCTTTCTTGACAAATCCTTCATTAGATAGTTTACCAACTACTCGTTTTATTTCTCCTTCTAGTTTTTCCTTTTCCTTTTCTAATCTTTCTATTTCCTTTTCGTAATCGATTAAATCCTTTAATGGCAGATATACTTCACACCTATCCAGTACTACTGAAATATTGTCTTCATCAATTCCTTCTTTATCTTCCCTAATTTCCACCTCATCTGCTGAAGCAAGGTTTAGGAAATATCTTTGCCCCTTATTTAGTATTTCTTTAATTTCCTCATCAGTAGTTACAAAGATTTGCTTAGACTTTTTAGAAGGAATAATATTCATTTCTGCCCTTGCATTTCTAATGCCCTTAATTCCTGATTTGATGAATTCAATGGCCTTTTCTGAATCTTGGAAATTTAATTCCTCCCTATATGTTGGCCAAGAGCTTAGGATTAAGGCTTCCTTAGTATCTGGTAGGTGCTGCCAGATTTCTTCTGTTATAAAAGGCATAAATGGATGCAGTAGTTTTAGGATATTCTTCAGTACATATAGTAATACTTTTTGAGCAGTTTTTTTACTTGCACCTTCCTCTTTATATAGTCTAGACTTAACCATCTCAATATACCAGTCGCAGTACTCATCCCAAATGAAATCGTAGACTTTTCCTGCTGCTAAACCAATCTCATATTTATTTAGGTTTTCAGTTGCTTCTTTTATAGTCTTGTTTAGTTTTGATAATATCCACCTATCTTCTTCCTCCAAGTCTTCAAAACTAAACTCATGTTTAGAAATATCCTCCTCTAGGTTCATCAATACAAATCTAGAAGCATTCCAAAGCTTATTAGCAAAATTCCTATTGGCCTCTACCCTTTCCATATAAAATCTCATATCGTTGCCTGGAGTATTGCCTGTAACTAGGGTAAATCTAAGGGCGTCTGCTCCATATTCATCTATTACTTCTAAGGGGTCTATACCATTGCCTAAGGATTTACTCATCTTCCTTCCTTGAGAGTCACGAACAAGACCTGTTAAGAATACATCCTTAAATGGAACTTCACCCATTTGCTCAATGCTTGAGAATACCATTCTAACCACCCAGAAGAAGATTATATCGTATCCTGTAACTAAGACGTCTGTTGGGAAGAAATATTTTAAATCCTCTGTTTCCTCCGGCCAACCTAAGGTGGAAAATGGCCACAGGGCTGAGGAAAACCAAGTATCTAAGGTATCTTCGTCTTGATACAAATCTGAACTTCCACATTTTGAACATTTTTCTGGCTTTGTCCTAGTTACCATTATTTCATCGCAGTCCTTACAATAGAAAACTGGTAGCCTATGGCCCCACCACAACTGCCTTGAAATACACCAATCCTTTATATTCTCTAACCAGTTAGCATAAACCTTTCCAAACCTAGGTGGTATGAAATTCAACTGGCCCTTTTCATAGGCTTCTAGGGCAGGTTTTGCTAAGGGCTCCATTTTAACGAACCATTGCTTTGATATAAGTGGTTCAACTACAGTACTACATCTCTCACAATGTCCTACTGCATGGTCATGGTCCTTAACTTCTACTAGATATCCTTTTTCTTTTAAATCTTCTACTATTTTCTTTCTAGCATCATACCTATCTAAGCCTTCGTATATGCCACCATTTTGATTAATCGTTGCATCTTCATTCATAATAATACACTGTCCTAGACCGTGTCTTTCTCCAACTTCAAAGTCATTGGGGTCATGGGATGGAGTAATCTTAACTGCACCAGTACCAAATTCCATATCCACATATTCATCTGCTATTATTGGAATCTCCCTATCAATGAGAGGTAGAATAGCAGTCTTACCTATCAAATGCTTATACCTTTCATCATTAGGATTCACTGCTACAGCTAAGTCTCCTAACATGGTTTCTGGTCTAGTCGTGGCTATTATAATAAATTCATGGCTATCCTTAATAGGATATTTTATATGCCAAATACTGCCCTTTGTATCCTCATGTTCTACTTCCGCATCGGATATGGCAGTTTTACAAGATGGACACCAATTGATAATCCTGTCTCCCCTATAAATTAGTCCCTTTTCATAGAGCCTAATGAATACTTCTTCAACAGCCCTGCTCAGGCCTTCATCTAAGGTAAACCTGTCTCTGGTCCAGTCACAGGAAACTCCTAATTTTTTCAATTGGTTTTTAATAGTATTTCCATATTTGCGGGTCCAATCCCAAGCCTCTTTTAGAAATACCTCTCTACCTAATTCTTCCTTAGTTTTGCCTTCTGATTTAATCTTATTTACTACTCTAGCTTCAGTGGAAATACTGGCATGATCTGTTCCTGGTAGCCAAAGAGCTGAATACCCTTCCATCCTCTTCCATCTAATTAAAATGTCTTGAATTGTATTGTTTAAGGCGTGGCCCATATGAAGACTACCTGTTACATTTGGCGGTGGCATCATAATGGTAAAAGGAGTTTTATTTTCATCAATATGGGCAACAAAATATCCATTGTCATTCCAGTATTTATAAATCCTATCTTCAAAGTCCTTTGGATTATAGGTCTTCGGTAAGTTCTCTAACATCATATCTCCTCCCTTTCTTCAATTGATAATTGATAGTTGACAGTTGACAATTAAAATGATTTTGGTCAAGCTTTGGGGTCTTTTTACCCTAGTTCTATGCTTTCACCATTCTTCATTGTCAATTTTACATTGTCTGTTGCTTAAAATTGTCCATTGTCAATTGACTAAATTGGTTCTTCACTATTAACTAATAAAAAAACCCTTCATCCAAAAACATAAGGACGAAGGGAAAATCGCGGTACCACCTTACTTCCATGAAAACATGGCTCTCAAATCGGATAAGGGCTTTAACCCTTCAAGCCTACTTAGTTTCAGCTTGAATGCTCCAAAGCTACCTTCGGTAAACACTTCTTTAAGGATCTCTCACCATACAATCCTCTCTCTGTAAAGGTTATTTACCTACTCCTCTTTATCATCGCAAAAATTTTAAATTACCATTATTATATAAATACACTCTCTATTTGTCAACTTCATTTATCTTATTATTGCTTAAACTATTAAAGATTATAAAATAATTTATAAAAGCGATAATATTCAATGTTACTGTTAGCACAAATAATAAGTTTGAAACCATACTAGGGAATTTAAATACTACAGATAAAGTAGCTGCATAAAAGGAAAGGGTAGCAACTTTTCCATATTTATTTGAAGGTAATACCTGTTTTCCCTTAAATAAATATAATATAACACCACCAAGAATCATCATACATTCTTTAATCCCAATGGCAAGTAGTATCCAAATAGGAATAATTTCCTTAGTAACAAAACTAATAAGTATAGTAAAGGTCATCAATTTATCAGCAATTGGATCTAATACTATCCCAAGTTTAGTTGTTGTATTATATTTCCTGGCAATGTAGCCATCTAGTACATCTGATATTCCTGCTATTATAAACACAATTCCTGCCCAAAGAATATTGTTCTGTAAGTTGGAATAAAAGAAGTACAAATAGACTGGAATAAGCAATATCCTCAGTATTGTTAGCATGTTTGGTATATTCATTCTATTCCTCCCTTAAAACAAAATAGTAACCTTTACTATATTATAGAATATTATATCATTAAATAATACTTTCGTATACAAAATATTATATTAGGAGGGATAGGATGTTAATATTTTCCAAAAGATTGACCCTATTGTTAGTCCTATTATTAGTTTTGACAATAGGGCTAGTTGGCTGCAAAAAAGAATCAGACCTAATACCCATTAGATTAGTAGAAGTTACCCATTCTTTATTCTATACTCCCCAATATGTAGCCATTACACAAGGCTTTTTTGAGGAAGAAGGCTTAGATATTGAATTAATTGACGGAAAAGGTGCAGATAAGGTTATGGCAGCCTTATTAAGTGGGGAGGCAGACATTGGGTTTATGGGACCTGAAGCATCCATATACGTATATAATCAAGGTAGGGAAAACTATGCTATAAACTTTGCCCAGCTAACCCAAAGAGATGGGTCCTTCTTAGTAGCTAGGGAGAAGGATGACAACTTTACCTTTGATAAGCTTAAAGGTAAAACTATAATCGGTGGTAGAAAAGGCGGTGTGCCTTTAATGACCCTAGAGTACGTATTGAAAAAACACGGGCTTAAAATAGGAGAAGATGTTATAGTTAGAACGGATATACAATTTGATGTTATGGCAGGAGCTTTTATTGGTGGTGAAGGTGATTATGTAACCTTATTTGAGCCAGTGGCTGCAACCCTTGAAAAGGAAGGAAAAGGATATGTAGTTGCTTCAATAGGTAAAGAAGGAGGATATATCCCATATACCTGCTATTCTGCAACTAAGGAATTTATTGAGAAAAATCCTGATATAATTCAAAAGTTTACAAATGCTTTATATAAGGGTATGGTATGGGTTCAAGAGCATAGTAGCGAAGAAATTGCTGACGCTGTAATACCACAATTCCCAGATACGGATAGAGAAGTATTGATAAAATTAATTGAAAGATATAGAGACCAGGATTCTTGGAAGCCTGATCTCATAATTACAGAAGAAGGCTTTAATCACTTAATGGATATAATGGAATTGGCGGGAGAACTAGATAAAAGGGCAGATTATGATAAACTGGTGAATACAGAATTTGCCAAAAAGGCAATGGAACAACTATCAAAGGGGCATTAAGCCCCTTCTTCCTTAGGTAATTCTTCTGTTGGATTTTTTGAAACGTAAATACTTCTAAAAAGAACAGAAGATATTACTATAATACCGCCAAGTATGGCAAATATTCCTGGCTTCTCCCCAGTAAATATAAATACCCATAATGGATTCAATAAGGGTTCAACAACTGTTACAAGTATTGCTTCAAGGGCGGTTATGTATTTCAATGAGTTAATATAGAAAATAAAGGGAATGCCTAGTTGAAAAATGCCCATGACAATAACAGTGACCAAGGATTTTATACTTGGCAGGTCACTAAAAATCAAGGGTATTGATATTAAAAAAGCAAGTAGATTTCCAAATATGGTAATTTCAAAGGGTGAGCCATCCTGCTCCATCTTCAATGCAATAGTTGTAACTGACAAAGTAAAACCACATAAAATGGCAAGTAGATTTCCTATAATATTGCCAGTGCTTAAATCATTCACAAAGAAAAGTCCCATGCCTAGAAAAACAGAAGCTATTGCTAAGGAATCATACCATCTAATTTTCTCTTTCAAAACCCATACGCTCAATATTGCCACAAATATGGGAGAAGTATATTGTAGCAAAATAACATTGGCTGAAGTAGTTAGNCTATTTGCTATTATAAAGCTTAATACTGTTACAGNGCTGGCTAGGGAACCAAATATTTGAGGTTTTGACAAAGTCAATTTAGGCCTTTTTACATATACGATTAAAATTAAGGAAGCTATCAAACTCCTTACTCCAGCTAGGGCTACAGGATTCCAATCAATAACTTTTACAAAGATTCCTCCTGTACTCCAGAGCATGGAAGCAAACATTGCACCTAATAGACCTTTAATCCTTAGATTTTTTATATTATTCCCACTCATATGCTCACTCCTTGTAAACAAAATCTATTGATTAATCTCCTCTATATTTATATAAGCCTTTCAAATATTAGGTTTTTCTCAATTACTCAGATATTATATTACATTAATTTTCTCAAATAAGCTATAATTGTTTATATTTTCTCAATGTTATAGACAATATTAATATGGTCTTCTTTTCTTTTTTTTATGGAATTATCTAGTAAATTAGTACTATAGTCCTTATGGTCTTATCTATTTAAATAGTATATAATTAAGTAATTAAAAAAATATTATTTTTTTAAGGAGGAAGTAATGAAATTAAAAGCAAAAATCGTTTTAAGCTCTGTTTTAATCTGCATAATATCTATACTGTCTATAGCAATCATTAATTATGTTGTTTCAATAAAAAAATTGGAAGTGGAAATAAATACTAGGGCTCAATTGGAGACGACAAATATGGCTAAGGATGCTAATACCTGGATGGCTTTACAAAAGGACTCATTAGAAGAAGTCCTACAGGGTTTAATTTACTATGGTAACTATGAATATAATTTTGTTCACAGGTATTTTGTAGAAAAAAATAATATAAATCCAGGCAACGAATATTATATAGCTTTTCCTGACAAATCCTTAATCGCTGGCTCAGGCTGGATACCAGATAGTAGCTACGATCCTACTACTAGGGATTGGTATATTGGAGCTATGGGAACTGAGGGAATTTATATTTCTGAACCATATCTTGATGCAGACTTAGGTAATATGGTAATTACAATCTCTAAATCCTTTAAAACTCCAAGTGGAAAAGAGGGGGTTATAGCATCTGATATTACTATAGAACATCTAGTCAGCCTTATCTCCAATGTGGATTTAGAAGAAGATGCCTATGCTTTTTTATTAGACCATAATGGCAACATAATCACTCATAAAAATGAAGCCTATAACCCAACGGAGGATTCTTTAGTTAATATAAACCATATTTTAGATGGCAAACTAATAGACCTAATGGATAGGGGACTGTCCATTAGAGACAGAAGTTTAGAAGATTTCGATAATCTAAGAAGGACCTTTTTCTTTGCTGATATAGATGAAGCCAATTGGAAAGTAGGCATAGCTTTACCTAGTAAATCAGTGATGAAGACTATTAACTCTGTTATTACCTATACTTTAGCTGCTACTGCCATTATAATCATAAGCTCATTGTTATTATCTAATTATCTTGGTGGTACAATAACTAAACCTATAATTGATTGTATAGAGGTGGCAGAAGAAATAAGCAATTTAAATTTAAGCCTTAACTTAGACGAAAAGAACCTAAGTAGAAAAGACGAGATTGGACAAGCTTACAATTCATTCCAATTGATAATCGATAAATTAAAAATATTTGTAAATAATATGGATGCTGCAATAGCGATTAATAATCAGACCTATGAGGAAACCATAAGTAAATTAAATAATTTAATCTTTCATGCAGAAGAAACATCATCTACTACAGAAGAATTGTCTGCAGGAATGGAAGAAACAACTGCTGTTGTATTATCCGTAAATGACTCTACAGTAGAGATTGATAAGGCTGTTTTAGATTTTGCCGAAAAAGTAGAAAATGCATCAGCTACGTCATCAGAGATTAGTAACAAGGCTGATGAACTTAGCCAGCAATTTATATCTGCCCGTGATAAAACCATGGGAGTCTACCAAGATGCTAGGGAAGAAATTGAAAATGCCCTGAAAGCTTCTAAGGAAGTAGAAAAAATAAATATATTATCTAATGCAATACTGCAAATTTCTGAACAGACTTCACTCTTGTCCCTAAATGCAGCCATTGAAGCAGCAAGAGCAGGTGAAGCTGGTAAAGGATTTGCTGTAGTTGCTGATGAAATTCGAAAGCTTGCAGAAAACTCCAATGCAACAGTGGGAGAAATACAAGCTGTAACAGAAAATATTACTAAGGCAGTAGGCTTATTGATAGATAAAGTATCACTTATAATAGAATTCTTAGAAAAAGATATAAAAAGGGATTATGATTTAATGGTAAATGCTGTAAATACTTACAAGGAAGATGGCTATTTCTTAAATAATATAATTTCAGACCTAAGTGCCACTTCCCAAGAATTATCTGCAACTATAAATCAAATATCCAATTCTATTAATGAAATATCTAAGACAATAGAGGAGGCTTCTACTGCAACTAATACTATAGCTGAAAAAAATATGGATACAGTTGAAATCATCAGTAATATTAATTCCATAATGGAAGGCAATAGAAAGGCTTGCCAAAAGCTGGAGGAAATTATATCTCAAGTTAAACTATAAAAGCTAGCTTAACATAACTTTCAGCCTAAAAACAAAGTGTAAAAACATGGAAAAAGCAAAAAATCCTTTTCATTTAAGGATTTTTTGCTTTTTTTAGAATATAAGGATACTATTATTCTATATGCTCATTTCTCCACAATTTCTCATATCTTATAGCATTTTCCCTTATGGTTTCAATATCCTTTTCTGTTACCTCTCTCCTAATCTTCCCTGGTGCTCCCATAACTACGGAATTAGGCGGTATTTCTGCATTTTCTGTAACTAATGCTCCTGCAGCTATTATGCTATTATCTCCTATAACTGCCCCATTTAATATTATGGCTCCCATTCCGATTAAACAATTATTGCCTATTTTACATCCATGGACTATGGCATTGTGGCCAACAGTAGTATAATCTCCTATTTCACAGGGCATGCCAGTATCTACATGAACTGTAGCATTATCCTGAATATTAGTATATTTTCCTATTTTAATATAGCTCATATCCCCCCTGACTACTGCGCCGTACCAAACACTACTTCCTTCTCCTATGGTAACATCTCCCAAAACATCAGCAGATTCAGCTATGAAAGCATCTTCATGTATTTTAGTTTTTTTCACTATCTTGTTCTCCTTATCCTTCAAATCTTTTATCATATCTACTCTCCTTTGCAAAGAACTTTACTTGTTGTACATAATAAAACTACTTCTGCTGGATAATTACCCTATAGGTTCCCCTTTAAACCAATTTCCTCCGCAACCTTTCTCATGGCAAGTATGGTTTCTCTTATAACTTCATCTCTTTCCATGCCTAGCATTTCAATGCCTTTTTCTATAATTTTCCTATCTACACCTGCAGCGAAGCTCTTATCCTTCCACTTTTTCTTTACAGACTTTGGCTCTAAATCTAAAACAGATCTACTTGGTCTAAGTAGGGCAACAGCTGTTATAAGGCCTGTTAATTCATCAATTGCATATAAGACTTTCTCCATTCTCTCTACAGGTTCTATATCACAGCAAATGCCATAACCATGACTAGCTACAGCCCTAATATAATCTTCAGGATACCCTTCTTCCTTTAAGATCTCCTGAACCTTTATACAGTGTTCATCTGGATACATCTCATAGTCTAAATCATGGATTAGGCCTACAATTGACCATTTATGAACATCAGGTTCCTTAAACAGTTCAGCAAAGTGCTTCATAGTAGCCTCCACTGCCAATGCATGTCTAAGGAGGCTTTCAGACTTATTGTATCTTTTAAATAATTCTAAGGCTTCTTCTCTAGTTGGTATTTTCGCTGTCATNTGTCTACCCTCTTTCCTTATAGATTTACTATATATAATAGAATAGTAAACCTTAGGTGTCAAGCCTTCTAAATTAGAAGCTTTATAAACAAAAAATATAACTATGGACCTTAGATTAATCATCTAATTATAATACATCTTTAATTACCCTCAGGGCATTTTGGTAGAAGATCTTATCTATTTCATCCTCAGTGAATTTATTAGCCTTTAATGCCTCTCTTAGTTTGTCTATTTCACCAATATTATCTACTTCACAATTGGGATTACAGCCATCGTAATCAGAGCCTATTGCTATAACACCTATACCTCCAACATTTTTAATATGTTTTATATGTCTAACCATATCCTCTATTTTTGCATTTTCACTATCTCCTAAAAAGTCCCTTTCAAAACTTATACCTATTACTCCCCCTTTATCCGATAATACCTTTATCATATCATCAGTAAGGTTTCTGAAATGGTCCTTTATAGCCCTTGAATTTGAATGGGAAGCGATAAAGGGTTTTTTACTTAGTCTTGCTACATCATAGAAGCCTGCATCTGAAAGGTGGGATACGTCTATTAACATACCTAAGCTATTCATCTCATGAACAACTTCTCTGCCAAATTCAGTTAAACCCTTGTTTCTATACTCTTCCTTTATATTTGGAAAGCCTATTTCATTGACATTGTTCCATGTAAGGGTTATTCCCCTTACTCCTAATCTATAAAAGTTTCTGAGGTTATGTATTTCCCCTTTTATGGCACCTCCATCTTCTATAGTTAAAATAGCAGAGATTTTCCCCTTATCCTTATTTCTCATAATATCTTCATAATTAGTTGCTAAGGCAATATGGTCTTGGTTTTTGTCTAGTTCCATGTAAAATTTGTCTATCATCTTTAAGCATGTCTCCAATGGATTGTTTTCCTTTATATTTATCCACATAGCAAAAAATTGTGCAAGGGACTTAGCCTTTGTTAATTTCTTAATATCTATATTTAAATTGTTTTCATATAGGCCTGGGTTATCCTTGCCTTCCATTAATCTTAAAAAGGTATCACAGTGTAAATCTATGACCATACTTTAATCCCTCCCATCTAGTTACCACGATAGCTATTGTATTTACTGCCTTCCTATACTAAGTAATTTTACCATATATAATATCCTTTTGTAGCCAAACTTTATAGGATATGGAGGTTTTTTCACGTCTTTATTATTAAAAAATTAATAATAAAGGATATTGGCATTTCCAATATCCTTTAAAAAATCATTTTAAGTCCTTCCCACTAAAGCTTAATGGAAGTAATTCATTTAAGGAATATATTTTATATTCTTCCTCTATTAATAGTTTTTACTGAATATCCTGTCTCTTCACCGATTTGCTGTCTTGGAATCTTTAGGACGCAGGTTGTATTAGATTTGGCATATAACCTGTATTGTTGAACTAAATATATCTTTATCCTGTCTATGGATTTTACCATGAGAAAAGTTCTCATATGTTTTTTTTCATCTAAGACCCTTTTTAAGATAAGCTTAGTCCTTTTATACAAGTATTTAGGATTGTTTTCTAAAATTTTTTTGTATTTTTCCACTGGAAGATTTAAAAACACACATTGGGTCTCAGTAATCAAAGTGGCCACATACCTGTCAATATCTGCCAAGGCTTCCATCTCACCAAAGACTTCAGGAGCTGTAAACCTTTTAAATATAAAGGTTTCACCTGTTTTAAACTCTTCCAAAGCCTTAACAGTCCCTTTTAAAAGTATCCAAACTCTGCTTATCTCTTCGCCAGATACAACAAATCTGATTTCAGGCTTAACTGTAACTATTTTACATTTTTCTAAAAGCTCAGTATTGCTCTCTTGAAAGAGCTCCATAAATTCGTCAATTTCTACCTTAGGGATTTTGGTAATTTCTCTTAAAATCTTATCCATAACACGCTTCCTCTCAGTAAATATAGCATAATATTTTATACTCAAACAAGGACATATGTCCTTCTTTGGCAGCCTTTTTTACTTAAATATTAAATTTTTTTAAATTAATATAGTTTCCATAAATTCTTCTTCTCTTACCCTTATTTTATAATAAATTCATTTATTTTTCCAGAAACAATGGGTTACAATTTCCAATACATATTTTTAATTTAGTTGGCAATTTGACTTTTAGCAAATTTTAAAAAAAAAAGAAGAAATACCATCTAAAATATATCTTCTTTTAAAGTCTTATTCATTTAAGAATAACTAGGGCTTTTTTAACTTATTTTTTAATTGCAGCTTTTCTTTATTAAGTATTCCTTAGTCTCTTTCTCCTGAAATAGTACACTATAAGCATTATAGATGGAACAATTATTATGGCAATTATGGACAGGATTTGAATTATGGCATTTAATCGTCCAGCTATAGGTAGTATTGGCTCCCTGTCTTTGATAAATATGGTCAAAATGATTAATATAATGGATACTGGAATAATAAAAACCTGATTATTTTTCCTCGTAAGCTTTTCTAAGGCTATGGTTGAAAAATAAAGGTATGCTGAAATCTTCATTATATTTCCCATAATCCATATTCCAATATATAGGGAATCAAAACCATAGATTTCCCCTATTGAAATAGTCCTAGTGTAGATTAAAAATGGGAAATTGGCATGTTTAGTATATTCCACCCCTAAGGTAATCTGGGTGGCAACAATTAGTATGGTCACCATCAATATTGAATATATTGTTGAGTTTATGAAGATTTTGTTTAAATCTTTCTTGTTTGTCAATTTTGGTGTTATCATTACTAGGATTAATATGTCTGCAAATCTAAAGGATGTATTCATAGCACCTAAATTCAAGTCTTTAAAGGACGAATCACTTAATATGGGCAATAGTTCACTAAAATCAAAATTATTCACTCCTAATAAAACAAGAAAGAAGGTCCCACCGATAATAATAGGGACTACCGTTTCTCCAAACCTAC
>JGI24713J26584_10000685_pt1 | contig 25628 bp, 21 predicted proteins | sample BioPla4DNA1_FD_26584 | JGI IMG/M metagenome (IMG submission 26584) | reverse complement strand
AACATATTCGATATTAATGGGGTGAAATCCTTTTTTGTTATTGTAGAAATTAGTAAAATCAACGTTTTTAAATTATGAAATTTACTCATTTGTTTAATCACCTATTTATAAGTACAAAATGATTATCCCTTACCTCAACCCACTCCTCTTTCCCTCCCCTGTATAATTTGGGTTCATATACTAGGATCTTCTTATTCTTTTCCTTAACGGGATCTGGATAGGGTATGGCTGATAGGAGGGCCTTAGTATAGGGGTGTAAAGGATTGTTAAACAGCTCCTCAGTCTTGGCCAATTCCACTATCTTCCCCTTGTGGATTACCGCCACCCTATCGGCTATATATCTGACTATGGAAAGGTCGTGGGCTATAAAGAGGTAGGTTAGTCCCTTCTTTGCCTGCAATTCCAAAAGTAAATTTAAAACCTGGGCCCTAATAGATACATCTAGGGCTGATATGGGCTCATCGGCTATGATAAACTTAGGCTCCATTATTAATGCTCTAGCTATACCAATCCGCTGCCTCTGCCCTCCAGAAAACTCATGGGGAAAGCGGGAGGCAAATTCCGGAAGTAGGCCAACATCCAAGAGGGCATTGGCTACCCTTTCTTTCCGTTCTTCCTCCGATGAATAGTTTTTAAGGTTATACAAGCCTTCCGATACTATATAATCCACCTTGGCCCTTTCGTTTAAGGAGGCCATAGGGTCCTGGAAGATCATCTGGATATTCTTGGTAATCTCCCTATCCAACTCCTTGTCTATATCCCCCGATATCTTCTTGCCTTCAAAGTAAATCTCCCCGCTGGTTACCTCATTTATCCTGATAATGGCCCGACCTATGGTAGTCTTGCCAGAGCCTGACTCCCCAACTAAGGCAAAGGTCTCTCCCTTATAGATTTGAAAGCTGACGTTGTCTACGGCGGTAAATTTCTTCCTCCTGCCTATGGGGAACTGGACCGTTAGGTTTCTTACATCTAATAGTACTTCCCTCTCCATTATATCTCCTTCCATCTCTTCCTCATTTTCTTTATGGCTTCAGGGGGCTCCACATGGGGGGCTCTAGGATCCAGCAGCCAGGTCTTAGCCTTGTGGGTGGGGCTGACTTGAAAGTAGGGGGGGCTATGGATGAAGTCTATCTCCAAGGCCTTAGGATTCCTAGGGGCAAAGGCGTCCCCCTTGATCTCTTGAAATAGGTTAGGAGGAGTTCCCTGGATGGTATAAAGGGGCTCCCCCTTCTTTCCCAATTGGGGCAGGGAGGATAATAAGGCCCAGGTATAGGGATGCTGGCCGTTGTAGAAGATCTCCTCTGTCTTCCCTATCTCTATAATATCCCCAGCATACATTACGGCAACCCGGTCGGCCACATTGGCTACAACCCCCAGGTCGTGGGTTATATAGATGGTGGTCAGCTTATATTTCTCCTTTAGGTCCTTAAGTAGATTTAAAATCTGGGCCTGGATGGTAACGTCCAAGGCAGTAGTTGGCTCATCGCAGATTAGAATCTTAGGCCTGCAGGCAATAGCTATGGCTATAACCACCCTCTGCCTCATGCCGCCGGAGAATTCATGGGGATATTGATTATANCTCCTTTCAGGATCCCTAATACCTACATCATCTAGGATCTTGATGACCTCCTCCTTAGCCTCCTTCCCCCTTAAGCCTTGGTGGAGCTCCACTGCCTCCTTTACCTGCTTACCAATGGTCTTTAGGGGATTTAAGGCAGTCATAGGCTCCTGAAAGACCATGGCTATTTCCTTACCCCTGATTTTCAGCCAGTCCCTTTCCTCCTTAAATTTAGCCAAATCCATCCCCCCATATATAATAGAGCCGGAATCGATCCAACCATTTTTATCCAACAAACCCATAAAGGATTTGGTAAAGACGGACTTGCCTGATCCCGACTCTCCCACTATGGCCAAGCTCTCTCCCTCATATATATCTAAGGAAACGCCTCTAATGGCAGTTAAGANTCTTGCCCCTGAGGCGGAATTTTATAACTAAATCTCTAGCTGATAAGATGAACTTTTCCATTGCCTCACCCCTAAATGTGATTTCTAGGATCTGCAGCATCTGCAAATACGTTGCCGATTACATAGAAGGAGATGGTTATAAGGGATAGGATGATTGCAGGAAAAATCAATTGGTATCTTAAAGTTGANTTCATCATTACTAACCTACCTTCATTGATTAAATTCCCTAAAGATGGTATATGTACAGGCAAACCTAGGCCTATATAGGTTAAGAATACTTCCGAACCAATGGCAGAGGGGATGGCCAGGGCTAGCCTTAACATAATTACCGACACTAAATAGGGNAGGAGGTTTTTAGTGATTATCCTCCTGGTGGGGGTACCAAGGCACCTGGATGCTAGGTTGTACTCCCTATCCCTGATTATGACTATTTGGTTTCTTACAAATCTAGCCATGCCTAACCAGCCTGTTATACACATGGCAAAGATCATAGTCCCAATACTAGGCTTCATTATGTAAGTTAAAAGCACCAAAACTATGGTGGTGGGAATATTATTAAGGACATTATATATTTCCGTAATAATCCTATCTAGCTTCCGAACATATCCCCATAGGGCTCCCACTATAATTCCTATGATGGCCTCCCACAAGCCTACTAATAAACCTATAAATAAAGAAGTCCGTGTCCCGCTCCATATCCTAGCCCACAGGTCCTGGCCGATGGAGTTGGTTCCAAAGATAAATTCCTTATTTGGGGGCAGGTTTACATACTGCATCTTAGTTTCCGGATCTATGAAGATCTGGTTAGGTGATTTTTGATTGGGCAAATAGGGTTGGATGATGGTAAAGGAAATTAAGATGATCATGAGGAATAGCAAAAATACTGCCACCTTATTTTTACAAAAGACCCTGAAGGTAGACCTCCAGTAGGAATAATTGCTATAACCTCCCATGATGGCATTCCTATANTTGTATCTAGCAAAGCGGAATAGGGACTCATTTAGGNTGTCTGAAAACTTCTCAATCTTTCTATTTCCCATCATCTAGCACCTGCCTTCTTGCTGAGTTTTATCCTTGGATCCAATAAGGCCATGAGTATATCCCCTAAAAATAGGCCAAAGATACCTATGGAGGAGTAGATTAAGACCAGGGCTTGGACCAAAGTGTTATCCTGCCTCTGGATAGCAGTTACTAATAAGCCTCCCATTCCTGGTATGGAGTAGAGGGATTCTATGTAGATGGAGCCCGCTATGGTATAAAGGATGGCACTGGGTAGATATTGCACCATAGGCACAAAGGCATTCCTTAGGACATGGGATAGCATTATCCTGGGTCCGCTTAAGCCCTTGGCCTTGGCTAGTTTTACATAATCCTTATTCATCTCATCTAACATATACCTCCTCATCCACATGGCATAGGAGGCGGTACTACCTAGGGACATGGAGATAGTAGGCAGTATCCAGGAAAGGGGATTAGATTCGGAATAGAGCATGGGGATTTTAAAAATTCCCGTCACATAGACCTGGATAAATAGATAGTAGATAGCCGCAGGTACTGCATTTATAAAGACTATATAGGCAGTACCCAGCTTATCCCAAAATCCCCTATGGTTTAAGGCCATTAGTATCCCCAAGGGCAAACCTATAAGGAGGGATAGGGCCATGGCACTTAGGCCAAAGCGCAAGGAATAAGGGATTTTATCCTTTAAGATGATGGAAATATCCACCTTAGGCCTGTAGATGATGGATTTTCCCAAATCCCCCCTTAAAAGCTGCTTATAGAAATCCAATAGCTGCTTATGTAGTGGGTCCCTTAAGCCCATTTGGGTTAAGATGGCTTCCCTTTGTTGCTCATCTAATTTTTCATAGCCTTCACCAAAATAACCCTCTTCCGGCATCAACCTTAGTAGGGCGAATACTATGGTTATTACTACCATTAGGGTTATTAAGGATTGGAAGAATCTCTTGATTATATAATTAAACATCCGTATCTCCTCTTTTCTCTAAACCAAAGCTCATAATAATGTGTAAGGACAGGATGAGTCCTTACACATTATTGAATCATTTGGCATTCTTTAAAGCTTTGCTTCTTTCCACTTCCCATTTGGATAATAGTTCATTGAAGGTATCCGTATCCATTGGTGTTTCCAGTAGGTGCTGCCCCTTATATCTCTCTGAGGATACCCCAAAGGGTGAATAGGCTGATTCAAATGGGTTCAACCTACTGGCCACATAGCCTCCTCCACCTACTGCGTAGGGGATTACGAAGGCTTCATTGATTAAGAAGGCCTCTGCTTCAGCAAATAGGGTCAGCCTCTTTTCCAAATCCACCAGTTCAGCCTTGGCTGCATTTACTAGGTTTTCATACCTGGTCTTTCCATTGCTTTCAGTATAGCCTTCTGCCAAATGAGGCTTATTGTAGGTTCCCGTTGGAACGAAGGGGTCTGTATAGGTCTCCGGGTCGGCATAATCAGGTCCCCAGTTACATTCCAATAGGGCAAACTGCCCTGCCCTTCTTACCTCCTGTAAGAAGCCTGTTGGTGGTCTAGGCTCTATGATTACATCTATAAAATCAAGACCTAGTAGGTTTTCCAATTGCTGCTCGATAACCTGAGCCCTGTTGGCCCAGTCAGTACTTCCCGTATTATAGGGCATGAGGACCTTTACCGGGAAGCTTACAATTCCTTCCAACTCCTCCATTGCCCTTTCCTTATACTCCAAGGCCTTAGCTTCATCAAAGCTGTCCCTATTGGAAATCTCTGCTAAGGGTTCCAATTGGGTGTAATCTGTTCCATTTAAATCTACAAAGGCCTTAGGGGTTATGGTATTATGAATCCTATTTTCAGGATTATAAGGCTCCTGGGTCAGCATGGCTGCCTTCCTATCAAAGGCATGGAAGATGGCTTTTCTAAAGTTTCGATTATTTACTGCCCTCTTCCAATTGTCCGGTTCATATTCCTCTGCAAATTGGGGGTCAAAGTTGAAGGCATAGAAGTAGCTATAGGAGTTAGTCCTATTGGGCCTAATTACCTTTGACCTTTCAGGATCATTCATCCATTCACTTAGGATGCTGGAGGAGATATCCGCATAGTCCACCTCTCCCCTTAGGAATAGTTCTGGTGCTAGGGTAGTAGCCTCGCTGTTGTAGGTAGCCACTAGCCTCTCTATATGGACATTGTCCTTATCCCAATAGTTTTCATTCTTTACTAAAACCCTCCTATTCTGGGGCTCAAATACCTCCAGTATATAGGCCCCATTGTAGAGGATTTTAGTATTATCCGTACCGAATTCCTCCCCTACCTCCTCTAAAAACTGGCCGTTGACTGGGAAGAAGCAGACATAGGTAACCATAGATAGGAAATAGGGTACAGGCTTTTCCAAGGTATATTGTAGGGTATATTTATCTACTGCCTTAACCCCTACCAGGTCGAAATCTGTAATCTCTCCATTATAGTATTTTTCAGCATTCTTTATGACGCTGTAGACTATGTTGGCAGTTCGGGATTCATTGGCTGGATCTAAGATATACTTTAAAGCATCTACAAAATCCTGAGCCGTAACTTCAGCATATTCTTCACCCTCATAGGTGTACCACTTAACCCCCTCCCTTAGCTTAAATGTCCATACCTGATTATCATCGGAAACGGACCAGTAAGTAGCCAAAGCAGGCTGGACTACCCCATAGGAGTCATAATCGATTAAACTATCTACTAGATTTGCCACTAGGCCGAATTCATTAGTAGATGAGGTAACTAAGTAATTTAAGGTTGTAACTTCACCTGAATACACCCATCGGTATTCTGCCTTTTCCTCTACTGCTTTATTTGAACATCCTGATAAGATAATTGCTATGATCAGGGAAAAGATTATTAGCCGCCTCATAATACCCTCCTTTATACGAATTTGTAAATAGTCTATATACTATGTATATTAGGAGGGGGGATTTTTTATTATAGATTTCTTTTCTTTAGCAGGGGAAATTTACAAGCTCATTGCAGCTATACTAGACTTGGCAATCACAAAATCAATTTACACCTAGGGTTCTTTAATACAAAAAATGCGAAAGGCCCCTGGATTTTATCCTGGTCCTTTCGCATTTTTATCGTCCTTAAATTAATACTAGCTGAATAAATCCTTTTCTATGTTTAAAAATTTCCTACTGGCCTGGGCTGTAAAGACCCTTCCATTTAGATAATCTAAGGGTGCCTCCAGGCCATTAAACTCCAACTTATAGGCATGAAGCCACTGGTTATCTAGGCCATACTGCTTTCTAAAGCTTTCATTTACAGCCTTTCTACCATACTTCCTATCTCCAATTATAGGGAAGCCTAGGGCTGAAAGATGGCTTCTAATCTGGTGGGTTCTACCTGTTATAAGCTCTATCTCCAGTAGGGTATAGCCCTTGGAGTATTTTAGGGGAGTGATGTTGGTGACGATTTTTTTAGCCCCTTCCATATCTTCCTCCATTACTTCCACCAGGTTCCTATCCTCATCCTTAGCAAGGTAGGCTACCTCCCTCATCTCCCTTTCTACCCTACCCTTTACTATGGTCTTGTAGAACTTCCTTATGTGGCCCCTTTTCATGGCCTCATTTACAAGCTTTAGGCTATCATAGTTCTTAGCTCCTATTATAAGGCCTGAGGTATTCCTATCTAGCCGGTTGCAGATAGAGGGTGTAAAGGTCCTTTCGATTCTAGGTACATATTCCCCCTTTTCTATTAGATATTGGATTATACTATCTACCACATTTTCTTCAAAGGATCCACCTGCCCCGTGGGATAGGATACCCACCTCCTTATTTATAAGGAGGATATTATCATCCTCATAGATTATGTTGGGAGCTATTTTAGATTTGATAACCTTCTTTTCCTCCCTGAAATTTTCTATGGTCTCATCAGCTAGAAAGAGCTGGATCCTATCCCCTTCATTAAGCATTATATTAGGCTCTGCCCTCTTGCCGTTGACCTTGATATTTTTCTTCCTAATCATCTTAAAGATAAAGCTTCTAGGAGCCTTGTTTAGATATTTTTGTAAGAATCTATCCAACCTCTGCTGGCTTTCATTCTTCTGTATTATTATTTCCTTCAATTTCTATCACCTTTTCCCAATTCTTGTGCTATAATTATTATATACTAATACAGTATTTGTTAAAGAAAAACTTTAAGTACATAAAGAAGGTGTAAATGGTGAACGACTTTATTGAAAAACTCAAGGATTTACTATATGAATCCATCGACTACCTTATTATGATCGCCATAGTTGCAGCTGTAGTGGTAATAATAGGCTGGAGATTGGACATCTTATTCCATAAGGACGGGGTAAATCCTCCAACTAGGGTAGTAGAAAATGAATTAGAAGTTGAAGATGAGTCTAAGGACATTGCCACTGGCCAGAATGAAGATAATGACCAAGAAGAAGCTAATGAAAATGGAAAGGATGATGAAAATACTGTAGATAAGGAAGATGACCAGAAAGATGACAGGGATTCAGCAGGAGACAATGTGGACAGGCCTAATCCTAGTGATGAAGTTCAAAGCAGGATGGTTACTGTAGATATACCAGAAGGTACCCTACCTTCAGGCATAGGGTCTATCTTGGAGGCTAGTGGATTAATCTCTAGTAAAAATGATTTCGTTTTAAAAGCTCAGGAGATGGGCTTAGATAGGAATCTAAGATCGGGTAAATATGAAATTCCTAATAACTCTTCCTTAGAGGAGATAGTTAAGATAATCGCCAATAAGAATTAGGAATACAACTTAATACAATAATTAATGCTTAAGATTAACTAGAAATCTTAAGCATTTTTTAATGTCATTTTCCAATATTTAAATTAATAAGCTAAAGCTATTAGTAAGTCTCATTGATGTAGTCATCGATTAAAGATACCTTCTTCTCCTCAATAAAGACCTTCTCTTCCCTAAGGATATCCAACAGCCATTGGGCCTTGGAGTGGAAAATTGCCTCCTCATAATCCAGTAGGACTATTTCGAATAATTTATCCCTTAGGGATTTGGAATCCATCTCTACAAAGTAGGCTTCTACCCCTTTAAATTCAATAAGTTTAAGCAAGGCTAAGGCTGCCTTATCCTTCTCGTGGTAGTAGTTGTTCCCCTTATTTAGGTAATAATTGTAATACTTACGGTGCTTTTTCCTATTCCTAATCTCCTTGGCCAGCATGGTATAATATTTGGCTAGGACATTGTAGTACTGATAATTAAATAAGCCCTTCTCGTATGTATCTACCCTTAAAAAGGGTTTTAAATTAGTCCTTCTGACTAATTCAAAATTTTGTTCTAGGAATTCCCTTTTTGTAAGATCTCCATTTCCGTATTGCATAATCAAGGAAGACCTCAGTTCAAAGAAACGTTTAAATACGCTATTCCTCCTATTGATACTCAAATTATAACACCCATTCTAATTTCTATTTTCTCTTATTATATCATATGAAATCAACTTTTTAATAGACTTAATTCTTCTTCCGTAAGTTCCCTAAATTCACCACTAGCTAAACTTTCATCCAACTTTAAAGGACCCATGGAAATCCTCTTTAGATATACCACCCTCATGTCAAAGCTTTGGAACATCCTCTTAACCTGGTGGAATTTACCCTCCTGGATGGTCAAATATACCTTAGAGATAAGATCCGGCTGGATTATTTCAAGCTGGGCTGGTAGACATTTATAACCGTCATCCAAAACAACCCCCTCTTTAAAGGCTACTATGTAGCTTTCATCTACATAGCCCTCTACCTCCACATAGTAGGTCTTATCTACCCCCTTCTTTGGGGATAAAAGCTGATGGGCCAGCTGGCCGTCGTTGGTTAACAACAATAGGCCCTCCGTATCCTTATCAAGGCGGCCTGCAGGAAAGGGTTTATATATTAAGTATTCTTCCGGCAGTAGATCTATGACAGTTCTAGAGAAGGGGTCATCGGTGGAAGATACTAAGCCTTGAGGTTTATTCATCATTAGGTAAACATATTTTCTATAATTTACCACCCCATCCTTAAATTGGATCATGTCATTATTAGGGTCCACCTTAAAACTATTATCAAGTATTATCTTACCATTTACGCTAACAAGGCCAGCTTTAATAAAGGATTTTACATCCTTTCTGCTTCCATATCCCATGTTAGCTAAAACCTTATCTAATCTTTCCAATTTAGCCATATATATACCTACCTTACATTCTTTTTTCTGTATAAATAAACTATAAGTGCAGAAAATAAAATTGTCCACAAATTTCACCTTGAAAGGAGCATAAATATGCATAATGAAAAAATAACTGAAGGAGTTAAATGTGTAGTTAATAACTGCCATTACAATAAAGATGGTCAATATTGTACAGCTGGAAAAATTGAAATAAAGCCTAGGAACGCTAAATCAGTGGATGAGACCGATTGTGGTACCTTCAGACTTAAGTAGCCTCAAAATATCTTTAAATGATAATGCAGGGAATGTCCCTGCATTATCTATTATATCATATTTATAATGGCCCATACTTCATTAAAAAATTTATTGAAGATGAAAATAAAATAAATAGATTACTCCACTTATTAACTTAATAAGTTAATAACTTAATATTTAATAACAAGATCATAAACTTTCCTTAATACAACAATAACCTCCTATCTACATTATCCTGTAAGATAGGAGGTTTTTAACTAGGTAGGATTATAACTCTAACTCAATACAGTAGTCCTTTAGCTCCTCTGGCATATCTTCTAATCTATAATCAACATTTATATAGAAACGGGTACCGAACTTTTCCCTTATTACCGAAAGTTTTCGAGAGAGGTCTATTAAATCATCTATACTTAAATCGATAACCTTATAGATGGAGTCCACATAGATCTTTTCCAGGTCGTAATCCATGCCAATAATTCCACACAAAAAGCCATAGAGGGACTCAACGCTATCCACATTGAACTCCATGGCGTTAATAAGGCGGACGTTATAATTAAGTGAAAAAATGTGGTCATGGTCAACGTCAACAAAGGCGATGTTCCCGTTTCCTTCTAACATGTCCTTGTTGGCGTTGTCAATTAACCACTTTGTTTTGCCTGCACCCTTTTCACCTAAAATGAATTTGCACATAATAAACCCCTACCTTTCATTTATTTTTGTTTTATTGGAATTTATTTAAAGCCTTACCATTTAGGTAATTAAATTTAGCCCCTTGAAAGCTGTTTCTTTCTTCCATGGTGGTAACGATTTCATCCCTTATCCTCCACCAGGATTCCTGCCAGTTTACAAATAGGGTGTTTTCCTCAGGAGCCCTACCTATAATCCTCTGGACTACTATTTCAGGATCTAGATGCTCTAAGAAGGTGATTACCCTTTCCATATATTCTTCCTTGGAGACCATGGCAATTTCATTCCTCTTAAACTGTTCAGCCATCTCAGTCCCTTCCACTATATAGAGGGAGTGTAATTTAATTTCATCTACATTTAAAGCCGATAGGATCTTGGCGTTTTCTATGACATCTATCATATCATCCCAGGGTAGGTTCAGTATAAGATGGCTACAGACTCTTAGATTGGCCCTTTTTATCCTTAGGACCGCATCTATAAACTCAGCCAGGGTATGTCCCCTATTTATCCTAATTAAACTATGGTAGTTTACAGACTGTAAACCTAATTCTATAGTTATTTCTAAATCATATTCTTTTTTTATTTCCTCTAGGAATCTTAAATAATCATCCCTAATACAATCGGGCCTAGTGGATATGGAAATGCCCACTATATCATCTATAATGGCCTGGCGGATATTATCCTTAAAATCCTCCAGTGGTACATAAGTATTTGAAAAATTTTGGAAATATGCAATAAACTTTTTGGCCTTATACCTCTTGCTGATATATTCCTTATTTTTAAGGAGCTGGTCCCTTATGGACAAGCGGTTAGATAGATTTTCGAAGGAGCCTCCTTCTTCCCCACAGAAGGTGCAGCCTCCAGTGCCTACACAGCCATCCCTGTTGGGACAGGTTAGTGGCAAACTTATGGGGAGTTTGTAAACCTTTTCTCCAAAGCGTTTTACTAAATATTCTGAATATGTATTATATACCTTGATGCTACTCAAATGCTGCTCATCTCCTAAATATTAGTTGTCCATTATATTATACCCTAAATGATACTGGGTTCTCAAATCTTTTCTAGAAATATTTATCTTCCCTCAAAAATTACAGAAAAGTACTTTGCATAAGCAAAGTACTTTTATTCTTCATCCTCTTCATCTTCAAATTCATATTCTTCATAATCATCGAATTCATCATCAAAAAGCTCATAGTAAGCCTCTGCTACTATATCGAATTCTTCATCATCTTCAATTGGTGCCAGTTCGAAGCCTTCTTCATCTTCTGTATAGGCAAATAGTAGGACATCTTCAGTTTCTAGATCTAATAGAGCCATATACTCCTTATCTTCTACTTCAAAGGTTCCTATGATACCACACTCAACTTCTTCTCCATCTTCTGTAGTCAAGTTGATTATATCCATAAAATCATGATTATGGTCGTGTTGGCAATTTTCATCGTGGATGTGTTTATCTCTATCCATACTTATCCTCCTAAAATATAGTATAACTTAATATTAACCTATTTTTTACAACTTGTACATATGAAAATATAAAATAAAAAATTAATTTTTGTTAATCATTAAGTCTTTGAACATACTCCTGGCCAAAGACGTCTACTATCCGTATGATGGAATGTAGATTTAAATCCACTTCCATTTCAGTATCTATTATTAACTTATCTGGCCTTATTAATTCCTCATATTCGATAATTATCTCATCATTATTTTCCAAATGGCCAAAGGCTATGTAATCAATAAAGGCTAAGGAATTGGTATTTTGAAGTTTTTCCACCTTTTCCCTATTCTTCTTATTTAATTTAATTTGAGATAGGTCCAGGTCATATTCCAAAAACTTAATCTTATGGTAATTTATGTCTAATTTTTCAATTTGTAATTTAAGCCTATCCTCCCACCTTAATGGGCTACTATTAAGGATCCTATAAGGCCTATGTTCCCTACCTAAGCGCTTTCTTATTAGGCCTGATGAAATACTTCCTAGGTCCGAACTAATCCACCTCCTATTATGTTTCTCAGCNACCAGGGCGGTAGTGCCACTGCCACCGAAGAAGTCTGCCACTATAGAGTCTTCATTAGATGAAGANAGGATAATCCTTTCTAATAGGGCTTCAGGCTTTTGGGTTCTGTAACCTACCCTCTCCCTTGAAGTCCTGCCCACCATATCGATCTGCCATACGTCCTTTAGGTTTACTAGGGTATACCAGCCAATTTCATCCTGATACTCCTTTACGTTTTTAAACCTATAGGGCTTAAGGCCTCGATTGTAAGATTTTTCCTTCTGTGGATTGAAGATATAGTCCTGGGTCTTGGTGTAGACCAGGATGTTATCATGCTTTCTAGAGAAATACCTATAACTGGTTCCACCAGACTTATAAGCCCAGATAACCTCATTGAGGAAGTTATCCTTACCAAAGATACAGTCCATAATCACCTTTACATAGTGGACTGTCCTATAGTCTAGGTGGACGTAGATAGTTCCCCTATCCGACAGTAGCTCTTTCATTAAAAATAGCCTGCTAGTTAACATCTGTAAATATTCCTTAAAGCCATCCTTCCAAGTATCCTCATAGGCTAGGGTTTCTATGGCCACATTCTTCTCCCCATCGAAGACCTCTATCCTATGGCTGTAGTTGGTATTGGAAAAGAAGGGGGGATCTATATAGATTAGGTCTATCTTAGATTTATAACCCTTATCTAAGAGGTCCTTCATGGCCTGGATGTTGTCGCATTTGTATAAAAGGTTTGGCTCAGCTCCCCTTAAGATATTTTCCACCTGAAAATCTATCTTATCTCCCTTAATTATATCCTCCGCTTCCCTTTGACTTCCTTCTAATATAGCTGGTAAATCTCTTATTAAATCTAATCCTTCCATATCTGCCTCCAAGATTCACAAATGAAATTCTAAACCCTAATTTAAAATTAAAANCTATAAAAAAGCACCACAATTTATGGTGCTTTAGTTTTTATTTTCCTTTTTTATTCTTTACTAGAACTTTATTCTAACACATATTTATTCTAAATAGATTTGAAATCTAACTATATTTTATTTAACTATATTTTATCTAACTATGTTTCTCTCTAACTATGTTTCTATGCTAACTATATTATTCTATGCTTAAATCTATATGACAGTAGCCGTCAGGATTCTTCTTTAGGTAATCCTGGTGGTATTCCTCAGCTGGATAAAACACCCTAAGGGGCTCAACTTCCGTTACAATAGGCTTATGGTATTTTTTCTCCTGCTCTTTAAGGGTCTTCATGATTATAGGAAGGTCACCTTCATCTACATAATAGATGCCGGTCCTGTATTGGTGGCCTATATCTGGTCCCTGCCTATTTAAAAGGGTAGGGTCGATAATCTTCCAGAACTTATTTAAAAGTTCCTCTAAGCTGATGATATTTTCGTCGTATTTAACATAGGTGGTTTCTGCATGGCCGGTGATGCCAGTGCATACTTCTTCATAGCTGGGGTTTTCCTTATGGCCGTTGGCATAGCCTACTTCCGTATCTACTACCCCTTCCAGCCTTGACATATATTCTTCCACTCCCCAGAAGCATCCTCCTGCTAAATATATCTCCTTCATAAAATCACCTTCCTCTTAATCTATAATCTAATAAGGATAATCTAACAACAAGATATACTCTAGATTTCTAATTTCTACTCTACCGTCCACTTCTGCTCCAGATATATTAGTAAAGATAATCTTAACCTTCATATCCCCATGGATTTCTACGCTCATCTCATCTGGTTTAATCAGATTTTTATCTTCCAAGTTCAATTTCTTAACTATCTCTATAGCCCTTTCTTCTAAATCTATTATGAANGGATTCTTATCTCCCCTANTATCTCCCCTACTTATACTTAATCTTTTACTACCTGAAATCTTCAAGTCTTCAACTTCCACTTCAGCCTTATCATCAAGCCACTGGGTAAGTTGGATGTAGTGGGTGTAGTCCTGGATTTCAATTGGATTATTAAATACATCTAGGCCATAGTAGAAGTACCTTTCATTGGAATCAATACCCCAGATATCCGGCTGGTATTTAAAGCCGAAGACCTCTTCCATCTGGTCGGTAGTAAAATTATCTTTTAAAACTTTAACATCCTCTAAGGAATGTTTAGAAGCAAAGTAGTGGATTATATTGTTTATCTGCCTCTGGTCTTCCTTAGTTATTTCAGGATTCTTAACTATTCCCATTCCTGAAAGCATACTATTTTTCCTTAATATATCATTTAACCTCTTATTTTGGCTATATTTTGATATATTAAAGCTACTTAAAGGTCCCAAAACTGATATTAATACTACTAGGGATAGGGATATGGGGATGAAGGTATTCTTCCTATCCCTCCTGATGGAGAAGTACAGCATCATGACAGTAACCCATATTCCTAAGACTAAGATAAAATACCTATTTTCAGTAAAGCCATATTGCTTAATCCTCTGTCCTATAGATAAGAACATCATCACTAAAACTGGCAATACCAGCTTAGGAAAGAGGAAGTTAAAGTACCTGCTTATCTTATCCCTCTCTAATAGTGGAGTAATTAGGANTATTACCCCTATACTTAAGGAGCTATACCAGATTACCAGGTGGGATACTAGGCCCTTGGGCCATTNCCANCTTATGAGAATCTTAGCAAAATATAGATATAGTATGAGGGTATAGATGCTTATTAGTGGGATGACTATATAATTTAAAAGGACCCTCAAGGCTTGAGGATAGGAATCTTCGTACACCTTTCCTAGCTCTGGTAGCTTAGATAGAAAATAGGATATTGCAAAAATGAAGAAGATTACTAGGAATATATAAAAATAAAACTTAGAATCTATATCAATATTAAATAAACTATCGATAGTGAATAAGATTGCAAATATACCTATTAGTAGAACTAGGCTGTAGACGGCGGTTACAAATAGCTTTTTAAAGATATCTATAATCCTGAATTCGTAATCCATATCCTTCCTTCCAAGGACAGGGATATAGAAAAATCCTAGGACTAAAAATACCATGATACCTACATACCTAGTCATAGTTTGAAAATCAAAATCCCTTAGTAAGAATATATAATAAAGTATTAGGGCTATAAGACCAGTTAAATAGGATGTTATAATCTTTCTCTTATCATTAAAGAAGTTTTCAGCAAGTAAAGCAATACAAAGGGATAGTAATATGCCCATTCCTAGGATTAGGTTGATTCTTATAATGGTTTCTTCTGCTGTAGTTGTAAGGCTAGCCCTAACCTCATTGTAATAGATTAAGGATAGGGTCAAGAGGGTGGATATTCCTATGGTTACTGGGAACCTCCTCAAACTCAGCCTAAGGCTATTTAAAAGGCCTTTAAATCTATTTATTAACATTTTGCACCTCCTGCAATTACTATAAGCCTATTATATAACTAGTATGGCAATAAGTATTTACATTTATATTACAAAAACCTTTATTTCCTATATTTTTTTTGCTAGAAAAAAAGCCCTAAAAGGAAAATCCTTTAGAGCATTTCTCTCAGGCCTTCTTCATCCTTGATTATGATTACCTTATTACCGTGAAAATCGATAAGCCCCATCTCCTTAAAGGTCCTCAGCTTCCTAGTCATAGTCTCCCTGGAAATACCTGCATAGCTTCCCATCTCTTCCCTGTTGATGGTTAGGTTTAAGATGATTTCATCCCCCTTCCTGGTGCCAAAGTCGTCAGTTAACCTTAGCAGCAGGCTGGCCACCTTGGCATCGGTACTGATGGTAGACAATCTATCTACCAAGTCTTCAGCCCACCTTATACGCTCGTAGGCCTGCTCCAGTACCTTCAGGGTAATGGTTGGGTTTTTTATTATGATTTCATCAAACTTCTTCTTGCTTAGGGTACAGACCACCGTATCCTCTAGGGCTACGGCATTATACCAGTATTCGTCTTCCTTAAGTAGGTTAAACCCTCCTACAAAATCCCCAGCCCCATAGATATAGAGAATCTGTTCCCTACCGTCCCTTAAGTACTTAAAGATTTTCATCTTACCCTGGCAGACTATATAGAGCCTATCTGCCTTATCCCCTGTTCGGAAGATATACTCCCCCTTCTTAAACTCCTTAGTAACTACCCCTTCTGATATCTTCCTGGCTTCCTCATCATTTAAGTTGGATAATAGGGGTATGTTGTGTAGGCAGGAACTCCCCTTACATTCCACACAATTTCTTTCACATATGATACATTTTTTTATAATTATCACCTCTCATTTTAGGCAATAAATAAAAAAGACAATTAAAGAAGCCTATAGGCTTCTTTAATTGATGGTTCCACTTCCTTATACAATTTTTTCCGCTGTTTCCGCAGGTTTAGTTCTCTTTCTTTCCTCTTCTAGAAGTTGATTTAAAAGCATTTCCAACTCCTTAGCCTTATACCTATCCATTTCTGGAATATCCTTAAGGGGGTATTCAAGATTTAATTCTTCATATTTTTCTAGCCCTAAGCGGTGGTATGGTAGGATTTCAAATCTATCTATTTTATCCGCTAGATAAGAAATTTCATTAAATAAGCCGTAGATGCTCTCTTCATTGTCTGTAATAGATGGAACCATTACATGCCTTAACCATATTGTACCATGAAAATCCTCTAAATAGGATAGAAATTTTTTAAATCTATGTTTAGACCTTCCAGTAATGGATTTATATCCCTCATCGCTGTAGTGTTTTATATCTAGGATTACCACATCTACCAATTCTAAGATATCCTTGAAATATCTTTCATCACCGAACCCGCTGGTATCTATGGCTGTATTGATGCCTGCTTCCTTTAATAACTTTAAGGCCTCCACTAGGAATTCTCCCTGGAGTAGGGGTTCACCACCTGAGAAGGTGACCCCGCCTCCAGATCTATTATAATAGGTCTTATATCTTAAGGCTGTTTTTAATACTTCTTCAGGGGTGATTTGCTGTTTAGAGAACATATTTTGGCTGTCGGGATTATGGCAATAGCTGCATCTTAAGGGGCAACCTTGAAGGAAGAATACAGTCCTAATTCCTGGTCCATCTACTAATCCCATAGTCTCTATTGAATGTAATCGGCCTNCTACAGCCATTTAAATCACCCTTTCTATACTCTTTCGTGGAATGTCCTGCTTATTACTTCTAATTGCTGTTCCTTAGTTAACTTGTTGAAGTGTACCGCATATCCTGAAACCCTGATGGTTAAGGTTGGATATTTTTCTGGATTCTCCATAGCATCTATCAACAGGTCTCTATTTAATACGTTTACGTTTAGGTGGAAGGCTTTTTGGTCGAAGTAGCCGTCCATTATGCCTACTAGGTTGTTGATCCTGTCTTCCTCGCTGTTTCCTAAAGCTGTTGGAACGATGGAGAAGGTATTGGATATGCCGTCTTTACATGCTGTTTCGTAAGGAAGTTTAGCTACAGAGTTTAAGGATGCTAAGGCTCCTGATGAATCCCTACCGTGCATTGGGTTAGCACCTGGTGCAAAGGGCTCTCCTGCCTTTCTACCGTCTGGTGTTGCCCCTGTCTTCTTACCGTATACTACGTTGGAAGTTATAGTTAAGATGGATAGGGTATGTTCTGCTCCCCTATATGTTTCATGTTTCCTCAATTGTTCTATAAAGTAGTTGACTACATCTACTGCTATTTGGTCTACCCTATCATCGTCGTTACCATATTTAGGGAAGTCTCCCTCTACTTCAAAGTCTATGGCTATACCCTCTTCATCCCTGATAGGTTTAACCTTGGCATATTTAATAGCGCTTAAGCTGTCAGCTACTATTGATAGGCCTGCAACCCCAAAGGCCATATATCTGTGTACATGGGTATCATGTAGGGCCATTTGGCCTCTTTCGTAGGCATATTTGTCATGCATATAGTGGATTGTGTTCATGGTGTTTACGTAAAGCTCAGCTAATTCTTCCATAACCTTCTTGTAGTTAGCTAGAACCTTATCATAATCTAGGACTTCATCTTCGATTCTTTCAATATCGTCAAATACCCTAATTAGTGATCCGTCCTTGGCCCTTTTCTTTTCATCTACTGCACCGTTGATGGCGTATAGTAAGGCCTTGGCTAAGTTAGCCCTTGCTCCAAAGAACTGCATTTCCTTACCAACCCTCATGGCTGAAACGCAGCAGGCTATGGCATAGTCATCGCCGTAGATTGGCCTCATAAGGTCGTCATTTTCATACTGGATAGCCCCTGTTTCAATACTCATCTTAGCGCAATATCTCTTAAAGGCTTCAGGTAGATCTACTGACCATAGTACAGTCATATTTGGTTCTGGTGCTGGTGATAGGTTTGTTAGGGTGTGTAGGAACCTAAAGGCAGTCTTAGTTACTAGGGTCCTACCATCTAAGCCCATACCACCTATGGCTTCTGTAACCCAAGTTGGGTCTCCAGCAAATAGTTCATTATATTCAGGGGTTCTTAAATGTCTTGCAAGTCTTAGTTTCATTACGAATTGGTCAACTAGTTCTTGGGCTTCCTCTTCTGTAATGATGCCATTTCTTAAGTCCCTTTCAATATAGATGTCTAAGAAGGTTGTATTTCTACCAAGGGACATGGCGGCTCCGTTGTTTTCCTTAATGGCTGCTAGGTAGCCAAAGTATAACCATTGGATAGCTTCCTTAGCATTAGATGCTGGTTTGGAAATATCGTAACCGTAGGAGGCAGCCATCTTCTTAATTTCTTCCAAGGCCCTGATTTGTTCAGTTACCTCTTCCCTTAGTCTAATCATGTCCTCTGTGGCTGGTCCTACTAACTTCTCCTTATCCTTTAGCTTCTCTTCAATTAAGAAGTTGATACCATATAGGGCAACCCTTCTATAGTCCCCTATGATACGTCCCCTTCCGTAAGCATCTGGCAGGCCTGTAAGTAGCCCAGTAGTTCTAGCCTTCCTCATTTGCTCAGTATAGGCATCGAAGACACCCTGGTTGTGGGTCTTTCTAAATTCATTGAAGTGGGCTTCTAAGGTTTCATCCATCTTGGCCCCATAGGCTTCTAGAGAGCTCTTAACCATCCTGTAGCCACCATAGGGGTTTACTAGCCTCTTTAATGGCTTATCGGCTTGAAAGCCTACGATTAGTTCATTTTCCTTATCTAGGTATCCTGGTTGGTGGTTGGCAATACCTGAGAATTGCCTTGTGCAAATCTCTATTTTCCCAGTAAGTACTTCTTCCTTTACTAGTTCTTCTGCCTTAGCCCAGAGCTTCTTAGTCCTTTCAGTAGCTTCAGCTAAGAAGCTTTCATCTCCTTCATAAGGAGTGTAGTTTAATTGAATAAATTCACGTACATCTATTTCTTCAGTCCAACGGCCTACTTTGAAACCTTCCCATTGTTTCATAATCAAATCATCTCCTAATCTATATTAAATATAAATTATGTAGTTTTTTTATCCTGCTTTTGATTTAATTATAGGCCTAAGTAGATTTTTAGTCAGTGATTCAAATCACACTTTTAAACTTTAGCACAATTTAGTGTAAGTTTGTATTAAAGCATAAAAAACCCAAGTAGATTTAGTTCTACTTGGGTTTTATAGCAATTACTTTAGCAGCTAAATTTGCTATTATATACCTTTGAGGCAATTTCCTCTTTTTCTTCCTCCCACTTTTGGAAACTATCTATATTCTTCAAGAGATTTCTAATGAGGCAGATTAGGCGATTTATGCTGCACTCATTTATAAAGTCTATGCTTATATCCCTATTGAAGCTGTTGGCTATTACATCCAATAGGTATTGGGTAATCTCTTCCTTTTCTTCCTTTGTCATATCCTTATCCCTAAGGGCCTTCATGATACCTTCATGGTAGAGGAACCTTAAGTAGATGATAAAGCTCTCGAAGTTGTCAGCCTTACTCCCCTCTTCTATTTGGAAGATAATCTTAAATAGGAGGTTCCACCTGAAATCCTTGTTGATTACGTCTAGGATCTTAGACCCAATCTTCCTAGTAAAGCAATCGTTGAAGAAGATATCCCTTTCAAAATCTATATATTGGTTGAAGTTAATCTCATTTTGACTAATATCATCTAGGCGGTTTAAAATCCTTAAAAAGTTCTTGCTTAGCTTAGAATCCCCATTATGGTTACCCTTCATAAAGAGGAAGTTGACTATAACGTCTATGGTCTTCTTAAAGTCAATAACAAAGCCTAACTGCTGGCGGACCTTTGTTATATAGATATCGTGGGTAATCTTTGAAACCAAGGCCTTTAGCTGATTTTCCTTCTTAAGGGCATCGCTAGTATCCATATCAGTAAGATGGTTGTATAGAAGCATCAATTGCCTGTCGATCATGGTTAAGTTGTCCTTGATGGAGGACATGATGTCCCTAAAGAAGTCTTCAGTCAGCATGTAGTTGAAGTTCTTATATAGGACCTTATGGTCGATTTCACCCCAGAATAGGTTTACTAAGGACTTAATCTGGAGCTCAAAGTTTAGCTCGCAGCCATTCTTCTTATATTTTCCATCTATCTTATATATTTCAAAGCCATTTCTCTGCTTTTGAGGTTGTTTATCATCTAACTTTAGCCAGATGGCAGGATTTATGGGGTTGGAATAAAATCCATCCTCCTCTTCTATATTAAATAGTTCCAATATATCCTTATAGATCTTCCGCTCATCTTCCACGAACCTGCACTCGATCCTAAAGCCTATTAGGTCCGATAGGTTTTTAAAGACATTTTCCGGCGTCTTATACTTTATATAGAAGTTATAGCGTAAGATCTTTTCTTTCAAACTTTCAGGAGATTTTATCCTATAACTAACGTTTAAAAAGTGATCCTTTACAAAGAAGCTGTCATTAAAAAACTTTTCCAATTCCAAAGCAGCCTTATTTATCTTATCTTGCTTTTTCTCCAGTAGTTCCAATGTTTCGTCGATAAAATCGAACAGCTCTAATTTCATAGCTCTCCCCCTTGAAAACGTTCCTAATCATAATTATATCATATTAAGCTAAACAGTGTGTGTAAAAATGGGGACGGTTATTAATTTAATATTTGTCAATCTATAGGCATTTTTAATATAGAAAGTGCCTTATTTGGTGCCATCTGCCTCCCTCTTTCATAATATGTAAAGAGGTGATTTTTTATGAGGAGGATAAACAACAGGGCTTATGCTGAATTTAAAGGAAGTATCTATGCGCCCGATTTAAGGGGATATGTATATTTTTATGAGGTGGAAGGGGGGACAGAGGTCTTTGTAGAAGTTTGGGGGTTACCTAGCTATAAGCCAGCCAATGGTGGAGAGCCCATAGGGCCCTTTGGCTTTCACATCCATGAATATGGCATATGTGAAATAACAAATCCTATGGACCCCTTTAGCTCTGCAGGAGGCCATTATAACCCTACGGACCAGCCCCACGGCAACCATGCTGGGGACTTGCCAGTGCTTTTTTCAAACTATGGATATGCCAGGATGAGTGTCTTTACCAGCAAGTTTAAGCCTAGGGATATTATAGGTAGGTCCATAATCATCCACCAAAATCCAGATGATTACAGGAGCCAGCCTGCCGGCAATGCTGGTAAAAGAATAGGCTGTGGGCTTATTAAGGCCGTTTAGTTTAGTCAAAAGACCTTTTTGAAAAGAGAAAAAATAGCCACCATCCCAATGGTAGGATGGTGGCTGTTATTTAATTTCCTTGCTAATAAAAATGCTTAATCTAGATATCCCAGATTCCCACTCAAACTAGTTTAGGATGATTTGGATGGTGTTATTAGTCTTAGTATAACTAAAGCCTATATTTAGATGCTCTATTAGGAAGTCTAGTGGGATATAGACTACTCCTTGCCTTATTGCAAATCTAGATTTGCTAACGCTTCTGGCCCTGCCATCTACAAAGGCAAAGCCCCTTCCTATGTCCTTAGTTATGCTTCTTACCTTGCCATCTACTAGAGCTCTTATTTCCAGCTTCTTTGACCCTTTAACCAGCTCACTATCGGTGATATTGGCTGCAAATCCTAAACCTCTGCTTAATAAATCCACTGGCAGCAATATCCTATCACTTTCCCTATTGTGGATAAAGTTGTCTGAAGTTAGATTTGTAATCTTACCTGCCATCTGCAGCTTTATAACTGGATTTTTAGTATTCTTAATGGCCTTAGAGGCTTGAATTAAGTTTTCTTGGCTTTCAGCCTTTATCAATTGCTCAATCTCCCTCTGGGACAGGCCTTGGGTTGGATTAGAATCCTTTAATTCCTTGGTCTTACCCCAGATAGGGTAGGTTTCAATAACCCTTAATTCATCAGGTATTGGGGTAGTAGGTGTCTTATCCTTACCTGAACCCTTGCCTCCTGAACCTCCACCATCTGAGCCACTACCTCCGCTTCCAGGCCTACCTCCTAGGTTCCTTTCTAAAACATCTAGCCTTAGGTTCAATTCATCCTTCTTGGCCTTGTGCTCAGGTATTTTTTCATCTATTAATTTAACCCTTAACCTTGCTATACGAATAAGTTTTTCCAATTCTTCTTCATTGTCCTTATTTTCCTCTGCCTGTCTTACTGCCTCTTCAGCTAATCGTATTCTTTCTTCATTCTCTATACCAGCTAATTCTAAATTAAAGGCATCTTCTATGTCCTGTAAAAATTCCCTTAGGGTTTCCTTTGCTACCTTATTATTATCGCTAATTTTATTGATGGCGAGATTTGCTGCAAATATTGCTTTTTCAATGTCTTGACGTAACTCTACTACCTTTCCTTCCCTTACAGCCTTTGCTAGCAGGTCCGCCACCTTATTTACTTCCTCTATTGCCAAATCTATAAGTTCTTGATCATCATCCGTTTCTAATTTTTTCTCTATGGCATTTAAAGCATTTGTTATAGTTCTTTTATGATCCTTGTTGTCTGGATGGTTTATTCTATCAATGGCTTTCCTGGCAACAGTAATGGCCCATCTTGCTTCTCTTTTACCCATATCATCTTCTGCCTCATGAACTAAGGAAAAAGCTAAGTTTAGCAATCTAAATGCTTCTCTTACATCTACTTCATCTTCTACCTTATCTAATTCCTTTCTAGCATAAGTAATTTCAGCTAATAGGTCCTTCTTATCAGTTAACTTATTTACTTCTGCTTCTGCCATTATCAACTGAGTCCTAACTAGCCTTATCTTATCATATGCTTCTTTAATTTCTGCCTCCTCAGCCTCTGAACCTTCAACTATTAATTTTATTGCCTCTTGTATATTCCATATCTCTGTAAATGCATCATCAATATATTCCCTTGCCTTTTCAGCTGCGGCCTTTTTATTTTTAGCCTCATTTTCAATAGAATCTTCTAATTCTTCCAATATTTCTTCTAAGCCTTCTGCAGCTTGTGGGTCTATTGTTTTAAGGGCGTCTATGGCTATTCTTGCCCTAGCTAGATCAGTTACACTTCTACTTTTAATAGCCTTTTCTAATAGTTTTGTAGCCTCTTCAACTGTCTTCTCAATATCCAGCTGAGCTTTTAAATCTGCAATCTTCTCACTTAAATCTTGAATAATCTCCACATATTTACTATCTACCTTGTTTAAAGCCTTCTCAGCATCCTTAACATTCTTTTCATTAACATAGGACTGGGCTCTAAGGACTGCTAGTTTTGCATCAATTACATCCTCAACTGCAGCTATTCTCTTTCGCAGTTCAGTTTTCAGTCTTTTATCAATAAGTTGTTCAACAGCCATTTTTGCCTCTAATATGGCTGTGGCTGATGGATTTTCATCCTTATTTTCCAGTAGGATATTTTCAAGGCCCTCCACTAATGCTATTGCTTCAGCCTCGTTTTCTTTTACACCTTCCAAATACTCTTCTAATTTTAGTATCCTTCCATTCACTTGTTCTATTAATTTATCGTATATACTCCTGTCCTGGTCTTGTGAATCTTCTTCTACTTCCTCTGTTCCTCCCTCTTCCACTTCTTCTCCATCTTCTGCTTCATCAGCTCTTTCTCCAGATATTTCATCCACCAGGTCTTCAAATAAGGTTAGTATAGCCCTTGTAGCAACTATATCTTCACCAGTCTTAGATTTTTCCGCCTTTTCCAAGGCTTTTAGGAGATCCTGATACATATTTAAGGCCTTAATTCTAGCATTTAGTTTTACCTTTTCATCGGAATTCTTAATTTCCTCTACTATTTTTTCAGCATCCTTAACATCCTTTGATAAGGAGTTACTATTATATAGAGCACTATTTTCAGCCTTTTTTACTGCCCCTTCAGCTATGTCTATCTCCAATTCCTTTAATTGATCTGATAATGATCCTTTATTAATAATATTGCCTGAATTATCTTCTAGTTCTTCACTACCATCTAAAGCATCAATAGCCTTCCAAGCACTAGATACATCCTTTATCAGTCGAGTTAATTTTGCCTTATCAAGTGCCTGGATAGCCTTGTTAAGGCGTTCTTTAGCCCTATTTTCATTGAGCTGTCTTCTAATTTCCTCAATCTTAGTCCTATAACCAGCTATATATTCACCCTTAATATCCTTGAAAGCATTTTCAGCCGTCCTTAAATCCTTTTCAGTTATATTTTCACCCTTACTTAAGATCCTTTCTACTGTTTCGATAGACTTTATAGCCTTATTAAGGTCCTTTATAATGTTTTGTAATACACTTTTATCACTTCCAGATGGAAGTTTTTTAACTAGTCCATTTGCTTCATCTACTTTCGCTTTTATTTCCCCTATTGTTATTTCATTCTGAGGATCATTAGCTTCTATTAAAACTTTTTCAGCTTCTTCAACGGCATTTTGGGCCAATTCAATCAAATCATTTAATTCCTTTTCTGCAACTAGGTCCTCTAATTTTTTCTCCAAGATCTTCTTAATTTTACTGTCGGTTATATTTGCTATATCTTCTTCTGCAGCTTTGATGTTTTCTTCAGTAGCTTCCTCAATTACAGCTAATATAGAGGCAATAGCTTTTCTTGCATTTTCTAGAACTATTAATCTGGATTTACGCTCTATTATAATACTTTCATCTAACTTATAATTGAATGTTTCTTCAACATCCTTAATTAAATCTCCTAAACTCTCTTCGTCTAATCGTTCAAGATAATCATTTAAATTGCTTTCCAACTCCATCATGGTTGAAGTGGCATTTATCCTATCTTCTAACCATTTTATAGTCGAATTCAATTCTTTATTTACATCAACTTGTTTCAAGAGTTCAACTTCTTCCCTAGCTATTGCAAGATCTTTTTGTTTTAAACTTTTTTCAACCTTTGTAACAGCCTGGATAGCCTTTGATACTATATTTTGGATATTAACCTCACTTTCTAAAAAGGATAATTTATCATTTAAGTACATTATTAATTCCCAATATTCCTCATCAATTTTTTCTACAGCTTTTCTAGCAGAAATAATATAAGAAATTTTTAGAGGTTTTGAGGTTTCAGCCTTATTTACAGCTTTTAAGGCAGACAGAGCTAATTCAATGGATTTTAGCTTGTTTTGAAGACTAGCTTTAATATCACTATCTATATTTCTAATTGTATCTTTGGCTTTATCGATATCTTTTTCAAGATCAACAATCAAAGTTGCAATATCACTATCTGAAAAACATTTAATTGTTTCACTAGCTTTATTTACTGCTATTATTGCATCTTTAGCTAAAATAACCC
>JGI24713J26584_10000681_pt1 | contig 25717 bp, 27 predicted proteins | sample BioPla4DNA1_FD_26584 | JGI IMG/M metagenome (IMG submission 26584) | reverse complement strand
CATTCGGAGATCTCCGGATCACAGGCTATTTGCGCCTACCCGAAGCTTATCGCAGCTTATCACGTCCTTCTTCGGCTCCTGATGCCAAGGCATTCACCATGCGCCCTTTATAACTTAACCTTAATTAACTTGCGTTAGCAAGTTTTGCTATAGTCAACGGCGAGTCCATTGACTTCTAGCTATTTGTTATAAAGAACAATAATCTAAATTATTATTCTTAGCTTTACTTTCTTATGTGCAATTTTCAAAGAACAAATTGGTTCTTGCGAACCGGAAGATTATCTTACCACGCTGACGCCTTAGCGTCAAGCTGTAATTTCTTCCTTTTGAAAGACCTTAGTCTTTCAAAATTGAACAGAGATTTGGTCAACGGTACACTCTAAAGGTACTAGACTCTTTAGAGTAACTTCTCCATAGAAAGGAGGTGATCCAGCCGCAGGTTCTCCTACGGCTACCTTGTTACGACTTCACCCCAATCGCTGACCCTACCTTCGGCCGCGTCCCCCTTGCGGTTAGACTACGGACTTCGGGTATTGCCAACTCTCATGGTGTGACGGGCGGTGTGTACAAGGCCCGGGAACGTATTCACCGCGACATTCTGATTCGCGATTACTAGCAACTCCGGCTTCATGTAGGCGAGTTTCAGCCTACAATCCGAACTGGGACGAGTTTTTGAGTTTGGCTCCACCTCGCGGTTTCGCTTCTCTTTGTACTCGCCATTGTAGCACGTGTGTAGCCCTAGACATAAGGGGCATGATGATTTGACGTCATCCCCACCTTCCTCCGAGTTAACCCCGGCAGTCTCGCTAGAGTGCTCAACTTAATGGTAGCAACTAACAATAAGGGTTGCGCTCGTTGCGGGACTTAACCCAACATCTCACGACACGAGCTGACGACAACCATGCACCACCTGTCTTCCTGCCCCGAAGGGCTTCCCGCATTACCGGTAATTCAGGAGATGTCAAGTCTAGGTAAGGTTCTTCGCGTTGCTTCGAATTAAACCACATGCTCCGCTGCTTGTGCGGGCCCCCGTCAATTCCTTTGAGTTTTAATCTTGCGACCGTACTCCCCAGGCGGAATACTTAATGTGTTAACGGCGGCACGGAAGGATTGGTACCTCCCACACCTAGTATTCATCGTTTACGGCGTGGACTACCAGGGTATCTAATCCTGTTTGCTCCCCACGCTTTCATGCCTCAGCGTCAGTTACAGTCCAGAAAGCCGCCTTCGCCACTGGTGTTCTTCCTAATCTCTACGCATTTCACCGCTACACTAGGAATTCCGCTTTCCTCTCCTGCACTCTAGATATCCAGTTTGGAATGCAGCACCCAGGTTAAGCCCGGGTATTTCACATCCCACTTAAATATCCGCCTACGCATCCTTTACGCCCAGTAAATCCGGACAACGCTCGCCACCTACGTATTACCGCGGCTGCTGGCACGTAGTTAGCCGTGGCTTCCTCCTCTGGTACCGTCATTATCGTCCCAGAAGACAAGAGTTTACAACCCGAAGGCCTTCTTCCTCCACGCGGCGTTGCTGCATCAGGCTTTCGCCCATTGTGCAATATTCCCCACTGCTGCCTCCCGTAGGAGTCTGGACCGTGTCTCAGTTCCAATGTGGCCGATCACCCTCTCAGGTCGGCTACGCATCGTCGCCTTGGTGAGCCGTTACCTCACCAACTAGCTAATGCGCCGCGGGCCCATCTCATAGCGGATTGCTCCTTTAACTGCAGTTTCATGCGAATCCGCAGTGTTATGCGGTATTAATCTCCCTTTCGGGAGGCTATCCCCCTCTATGAGGCAGGTTGCCCACGTGTTACTCACCCGTCCGCCGCTAGGAACCGAAGTTCCTCGCTCGACTTGCATGTGTTAGGCACGCCGCCAGCGTTCGTCCTGAGCCAGGATCAAACTCTCAATTTAAAAGTTTGAATCTTAGCTTATCGCTTTTTATCTTTCAGGTTTTTACCTGTCAAAGAAATCGCTGACCATGATTTATTCTGTAAAGAATTATCATTTAATCTCTGTTCAATTTTCAAAGACCAAGATTTAAAAATCTTTACTGTCATCTGACAGCTTTTATATATTAACACGTTTTTTTTAACGTGTCAATACTTTTTTTATTTCTTATCGCTTGTTATTAATTAGTTACCTAAGCGACTTGTTTATAATATCACGGTAAAAAACTTATGTCAATAATTTTTTATCAAAAAATTTTAAAAATCATTTATTATTTATAATATAAAAAGTTTTATGGTCTCTCCAAGCTCCATTTATAAGCAAATATTCTTTATTTATTCCTAGCTCCTTAAATCCATTGGACAGTAAAACTCTTTGGGATTTTATATTGTCTAATAAAGTAGATGCTTCTATTCGATGCAAGTCAATTTCATTAAAAGCATACTTTATCACCAGTCTTACAGCCTCTTTCATATACCCTCTACCTTCATAATCTTTGTCTAAGGAATACCCTATATTACAGCTTCTAAAAACCCCCATGATTATATTGCTTAATTTTATCCTGCCTATAATCCTGTTATCTTTAAATATTCCAAAAGTTAAATCTGTTCCATTTATATATTGGCTGTAGCTTTCTATTAAAATTCTTTTCTGCACTTCTAAGGTATAGAAGGATTTTTCCCTGCTAGGTTCAAAAGCCTCTAGAAATTCCCTATTTCTTACATAGTAATCCAGCATAGCTTCAGCATCTTCAGGGGTTAGAATTTTCAATTCAATATTTAGTCCTTTTAGCTTTAATACATTTGACTTATGAAATCTTTCAAAATCTAAATCAGTAATTCCAAATAAAAGTTCCGTTTTATAATTGCCGTTGAAAACTATATTCTCATCTAAAATTCCTTCCAAAGTAAATCCCAAATTAGTAAAAGGTAATATATCGTTTTCTTCATCAATTAATATATTTACCTTATGAGCATTAGTACAATGAAATATTTTTTCAATAAAAATTCTCAGAGCTTCCTTAAGTATTAAACTATCATTTTTTCTGTAATAGTTAATTCTAAATATACAGCTGCGGTACTCAGCCTGGTAATCTACTAAAAAGATCCTCCCTGCAGTTATCCCAGNGGAATCTTTAATTATATATTGATCATTCTTACCTGCTACATTTTCAATAAATGCTATTTTGTTTATCATTTTCCATCTCTCCTAAGCCTTCCGCATAAAATATTCACAACAACTACTACATATAAAATCATATTACTATTAAAGATTTTATTCAAGAAATATAATTTTTCTATCCTTAGTTAGTTCTTTATACTTCCATTGAGTATAAGCTTTGAAAATATTATAATTTACATATAGTAAATTTAGGAGGTGCTTATTATTAAAAAGACTTTTTCCCATAAACTCATCACCTTATTATTGAGCATTATAGTTATGCTAATAATAGTAGTAGCCTTATGTATAAACATAAAAAATAGAGTTTCAGTTTATGTAAATGTAAGCAAAGAAGATAATATTGCAAATAATTCTATTAAAGAAGAATCTCAAAACAGCAAAAGAGATGATAATGAAAAAGAGAAGATAGAAACAGAGGATAACATGAACAAAGAAGCTTTTAAGACCTCTGTTCAAGACGGTCAAGGAATTCTAACTCCTAATGTTAACAAGGAACAAATTACCTCTAGTTATTGGACAAGCATCTATGATGATAATGAAATATTACTTACCAAGGATCAGATAGATAAAGTTAATAGCTATATAGTAGATAATGTGGATACCNTTTATGATTTATCTAAATATCCAGACTCTATAAAAGGTTCACACTTACTTGCTATGATAAATGAGTACAAGCTCCCTAATAAAACTATGTATGATTATAAAGGTGCTTCATTAACTAAAGATTTTTATAATAGTATAAGTGAAAACACAAATAAATCTTCTATTAAAGAGGATAATAAAGTAGGTTGGGGCATTACAGTTAAAAAGTCTTCTATAAGAAGCTTTCCCACGGATGTATCTGTTTATAGTAGCAGTTCAAACCAAACTCTAGATAGATTTCAAGAAACAGGCATAAATCCTTGTGAGATAGTAATAATTCTTCATGAAAGCACAGATAAGGATTGGTACTTTGTTCAATCCTATAATTACAGAGGTTGGATTAAAAGTAGTGACGTTGCTATATCAGAAAATAAGGATACCGTTATAAATTACATGAATAGCAATAAATTTATTATAGTAACTGCTGCTAACCTAAAGCTTAATTATGATAATCTAGAATTTGAATTTATGATGGGTTCTAAAATACCTCTTGCAGAGAAAAGTAATGCTTCCTCTGACTACTTAGTAAAGCTACCTATAAAAAATAGTGAAGGAAAGCTAGAGTTTATAGAAAAAAAGATAGCAAATACTATAGATGTACATTTAGGTTATCTGCCCTACACTGCATATAATGTAATTACAGAAGCCTTTAAGTTTCAAGGATATCCCTATGATTGGGGAGATAAATTCTCCGGACGCGACTGTTCTAGTTTTACCTCTTCAGTTTATAGAACCTTTGGAATCTATCTTCCAAGGAATACAGATGAGCAGGAAATTAGCTCTAATAACTTTATAAAATTTACCTCTGGTCAATCTTATAATGAGCGAATTAAAATNCTGGAAAACTTAAAGCCTGGAGCTCTGTTCTTTATGCCAGACCATACTATGATGTACCTCGGTAAAGTTGGAGATAAACATTATATGATCCACGCCTTTTTAGGCTATGGTATCAATAGTAACGGCACAATTAAATTTCAATCCGTTTATCAAGTTGCAGTAACTACCGTTGATCTGCTAAACTCAAAAGGTATACCTTATATTAACGAATTTACATCTGTAATACAATTTAAATAAACTTATATGGAACACCCTAGAAAACTTCGGTATTATACATATACCACATTTTCCTAGGGGAAGGAGGTAAAAGTTCAATGAACAAACAAAGTATAAATAAAGTTAAACTCTTTCTTATGGGTCTAGAAAGCCGATTCAGTGAAAATAAAGATATCTTTAAAGGTATTTATGTAACATATACTGCAGGGTTAAAAGAGTTTAAAGGTACCGGTCACTATAATAACGAAAAAATAAGCTATAATTTTGGAGGGAAGACAGAATTACTAGAAATAAAAGAACTCTGCAAAAAAATAGCCGATGACTGTGCCCAATACGACTGCCTATCCTTGCTTTATAGAGAAAGAGGAACGNATCTTTTAATATCTGCTGATAATAAAAACGTAAAGATGACTACCACCGATGTTAAAGATAGTGAAGATGAAAATACAAAAGCTTCATCCAATAATACTCATATAGCTGAGACTTCCAGCCTATTAAATAGAGATTATTATATCAAACCTGGTAAAGCAGATGCTCTATTAAAAGAGATTGGAATAATGAGCAAGGAAGGAAAAATAAAGAATGACAAAATAAGAAAGTATAATCAAATAGATCACTATGTAGAACTGCTTGAAGGAATAATAGATAAATTACCTTCTGATGAAACAATAAATGTTATAGATTGTGGTTGTGGTAAATCTTATCTTACATTTGTACTAAATTATTATTTAACAGAAGTAAAGAAGAAAAAGTGTCACTTTATTGGTATAGATTATTCCCCTACAGTTATTGAAGCTTCAAAGAAAATGGCAGATAATCTAGGCTACAGAAATATGGAATTTCACGCCATGGACATTAAGGATTTTAAAACTAATAAAAAGATTCACATTGTAATTTCTCTCCATGCTTGTAATACCGCTACAGACATGGCCCTTGCCTTTGGTGTAAGATTAAAGTCCCAAGTTATAATTGCAGTACCTTGTTGCCAAAGGGAACTTTTAAATCAATACAGCTATGAACCTTTCAAGGGCATAATAAAGCACGGAATATTAAAAGCCAGAATGGCAGATATACTTACCGATGGTATGAGAGCTTTGATGCTGGAAGCTAAAGGTTATGATGTATCCGTTGTAGAGTACATATCTCCTCTTGAAACTCCAAAAAATCTGATGATTAGAGCTGTAAGAACTGGTAAGGAAAATCCTACTGCTATGGATGAATATGTGAATTTAATGTCTCAGTTAAACGTGTATCCTTCTTTATACCAATACATAAAGGAAATTGATATGGATCAATATAATTAATNATAAGGGAAGTGGTAAAAACTTACCTTAGTTTTTTGTTATAAAATTTGTAGCAAAAAGTCAATTTATTAAATATATTGTACCAGGGAGGAGATTCTATTGGGTGGCTATTTATGAATAATCTAATGAAACTTTCAACGGATAATTTGCAAAATAAGATTATTATGGGTATATTTCTCTCAATCATTTCTTCTTTCAAAACAGAATTAATTATACTTGTATTAATGATTATACTAGATACTCTCACCGGTACTCTTTATGCTATCAAAATGAAAAAATTTAGCATGAAAGGACTTAAAAGAGGTCTAAAAAAAATCCTCTTCTACTCCTTGTTAGTTCTAGTTATACGACTTGTTGAAATTGGAATTTCTTCTTTATATTCAACAACCATATTAACTAATATAATTACCAGTACCTTGATAATTATTGAAGTCACCAGTTCCCTAANAAACCTAGTGCTTCTTGATGTACCATTGCCTAAAGGAATTGCAGACTTTATTCTAAAACAAGTTTCAAACACTCCAATTTCAAATTTAGTTTTATCTTCAACCCATAATAAAGATTATATTGAAGAGATTAACGATATGCTTAACGTAGTTCTTCCAATTATAGAAGATAAAAACTTTAGGCACTTACTTGAAATCAAGTTTGAGGAATGGACTTCACTGGTTAATCATATTGATATAGACTTTAATAAAATATATTCTAATAACAGTGAAATATTATTTTTTAGGCTATCAACCTTAATAAGTGCAACAAGACTTAGAATCAGAGACCGTTGGCAAAAGGAAGGAATTCCATCGGATTGTACCAAAACCTTTGATGATTGGCATGAAATCAAATTTAATAAATGGTTGGCTACTTTAAAACTAGCTTGCATCAATGATACCGACATGGATAAAAAGAAAACAGAAATAATAGAAAAATTAATTATCTTCCTATACAAAACTATAACAGACATCAAAAAAGCAGAAATTGATAAATTAAAAGGGTGCAAAACTGAATAGCCTTGCATCCTTTAATTTAAATATTATCTAATACCAATTATATCTTTAACTACTTCTCCACCAATTATCATACCTGCCACCGGTGGAACGAAGGATATGCTTCCTGGAATCTGTCTTCGGATTGTACACTTTTTAGTACCGCCGGTGCATACGCAACCGGTTTTACAGGTTATAACCTCATCCTCCTTGGGCTTTCTAGGCNCTTCCTCGGAGTATAGAACCTTGAGGCTATCTACGCCTCTTTTTCTAAGCTCATATCTCATAACCTTACATAAAGGACATACTTTTGTCTTATATATATCCGCAATTCTAAATTGTGTTGGATCTAACTTATTTCCTGTGCCCATGCAGCTTATAATTGGAATGTTATGCTGTTTACACCATACTACCAATGAAAGCTTTGAAGATACTGTATCAATAGCATCTACCACGTAGTCAGTATCCTCTGAAATTATTTCGCTAATATTATCTTCCTTTACGAAGGTTTCAAAGGTTGTAACTTCGCATTTTGGATTTATTTGAAGTACCCTTTCCTTCATAACTTCAACTTTACTTTTACTTATAGTTTTAAAAGTAGCATGTATCTGCCTATTTATATTTGTGAGACATACAGTATCATCATCTACTAAAACTAATTTTCCTAATCCAGCTCTTACTAGAGCCTCTACAGTAAAACTGCCTACACCGCCTATTCCAAATACAACTACCTTGCTAGACTTAAGCTTATCCAAAGCTTCCTTACCTATCAAAAGCTCCGTTCTCGACAGTGCGTGCTGAGCCATTTATATCTCTCCTTTTACACTATAAAATCTTTTCTTTTGCACTTTCTACTTATCCAAATACTTTATCACTTATACCTTGAACTAAAACCTTATTAGCATAGCTTATAGCTTCCTCTAAGGAATGATCTTTGCAGTTTCCGCATGCTACCTCTGTAGTAGCAGGAACCTCTGTAGACTTAACTACATCCTTTAAGGTCTTTTCTAAAGCACCAATTATATCATTCACATCACGGTCACCCCATACAGTTAAGTAAAAGCCTGTTCTGCATCCCATTGGTGATAAATCTATGATATCATCTAAGTAATCTCTCATATAAGTAGCCATTAAATGTTCTAGTGCATGCATTCCTGCAGTATTCATGAATTCTTTGTTAGGCTGCATAAATCTTAAATCAAACTTTGACACCTGATCGCCATTAGGTCCTGTATATAAACCAGCTTTTCTAACATAAGGAGCTTTAACCTTTGTATGATCTAAAGAAAAACTTTCTACCTTTGCCATAGTAACCTCCAATTAATTGATTTTTCATGTATACACAATATCATTATTAAGATAAATTTTCAACAATTTCATTAAGAAGATGCTAATCAAATAACTTTTCCATCTTACTTACAAAATCCTTATCTAATCCACTAGCAAATTTGTCAAAATTTTTCTTATTCACTTCCTTTTCAACACCAAGCTCCTTTAATTGTTGATCTAACTTTAATAATATGTCCTCATGATTTTCCTCTTTACTTTCAACCAGACCTCCATGGTTTAATTCTGCACTATCACCATTACTAAATATAACTTTATAAGATACAACATAAGAAAAGTCAAAGGTTCTCTTTACCATAACNTTTACTTTACTTATATCACTATATTTATACACAACACCGGCTGGACTTATAGGTGAAGCTACTTTAATACCATACTTATAAACAATTGAATAATTAGTAATCCCTAAATATATCACTCCTATAAATGCAATAAGACCTATTGTCTTAACAATTTTTCTTCTTCTAGAAGGCTTAGTCTTATAATCTTGTAAGTCTTTCTCTTGTATACTGTCATATATATATTCAGTGGCTAAAATCACAGCAAATATCGGTAAAAAACTTAGGCTACTAGCAACAAAAAATAAATAATCTACCCTTGCAAATATCTTTAACTGAATAATACTATACCCAAAAAGCAATGCTAGTACCAATATGATGGTAACTATTAATTTAACTATAGTTTCTAAATTATTAAGACCCCTGTCAAAAACAATTTCACAAAATTCAGCCATTCTTAATTTTATATTGTCTAATTAAACAACTTTTCAGCATCACTTCCAAAATACTTGGCTATTTCATCAGTCTTGAAATTTTGATTATTTATCTCCTTTTCAACACCTTGAGCTTTTAATTCTTTATCTAATTTTGATAATATTTCCTCATGCGTTCCCTCTTTTTCTTTATACATAAATCCACGATATAGTTCTGCGCTATCACCATTATTAAAGGTAACTTTATAAGAAATACTATAANTTCCGTTAAGTTCTTTATTTACTGCAACCTTAACTTTGCTTATATCACTATACTTATACATAACTCCCCAAGGATTTTTAGCTGAAGCTACTTTAATACTATCCTCATATAAAATTGAATAGCTTGTCATTCCAATATACATAATTGCAATAATTATTATAGTTAATGCTATCTTTCCCACTTTTCTCAATACTAAAATCTTATGTCTTTCCTCTTCATCGTTATTTTTATTACTTTTGATCTTCTCTTTCATTTTTAAATATTCAAATTGGATAACATAAATTATAATAGCTACTGGTAAAAAANCCACTCTATTAACTATAAAAAGTAAATAATCTCCTCTACCAAATATAAGTAACTCTATTTGCTGATAAATTAAGAATAATCCAAATGAGAACATTATAACAAGTAATACAAGACTTATAAATTTAATAAGCCCAAAAACTCCCTTTTTTATATAATCCATAAAAGTTCTATCCTTTCCTTTTATTTAAAATGTTCTTATATAGTTATATATATACTATATTATAACATTAATTTTAATTTATGTATATTTTATCTTTTTCTCTTGACATTAATTTCTCATTTCTGTATTTTTATAATACTATATTAAGATAATTTTGGAGGTAAATTATGATTATTGGTATTATAGGCGCTATGGAAGAAGAAGTAAGAAAGCTCAAGGATGAAATGATCATAGAAACTAAATTAAACAAGGCTAGAATGGAGTTTTTTCAAGGCAAACTCTGGGATAAAAATGTTGTAGTAGTAACCTGTGGTATTGGTAAGGTTAATGCTGCTGTTTGTACTCAAATTTTAATAGACGACTTTAAAGTAGACAAAATTATAAATGTAGGTGTAGCAGGAGGAATTGGTGAAGATCTAGTGCCTGGCGATGTAGTTATTGCTTCAAATTTAGTGCATCATGATATGGATACTACCGCTTTCGGTGACAAAATCGGTCAAGTTCCAAGAATGGATACCTATGATTTTAAGTGTGATGAATCTTTAGTTGAAGCTGCTAAAAAAGCTTTCAGCAATATTAAAAATCACAAGAGTCTTGTGGGAAGAATAGTTTCCGGTGACCAGTTTATCGCAGATGTAGAAAAGGTGCGCTGGCTTAAGTCTGAATTTGATGCCTTAGCCTGCGAAATGGAAGGTTGCAGCATTGCACAGGTTTGCTATTTAAATTCTATCCCCTTTGTTGTAATACGTTCAATTTCCGACAATGCTAACACTGGAGCTCATATGGACTTTGATAAATTTGTTCCTATAGCCGTTGAAAACTCTCTACATATCCTAAAAGAAATGCTAAATAATATTCAATAGTTAGTAAAGAATAAGGAGATTCCAACAAAAGGAATCTCCTTTAATTATTTTAGTTCCTAATATATAAATAAATTTCTTCTTGAATACATATCCTTTTTACAAAAATCCCAGACAAACTACTTAAATCTACTCCACATAAAAAGTGTCAAGGTTCTTTCTGTCAGAATATACTATAATATAGCAAACTAATAGGAGGGAACTTCCATGACTAGTCAATTATTGACCTATATTATAGTTTTCGCCGTTGCTTTAGCAGTTATAGCTATCGTTGTTGGTCTAGTCCCTTTCTTAAGAAAAAAAGGAGTAAACTTAAACTCCTACTTTGCTACTGCAAATAATGTAGTAACTAAAGCCAACTATACCATAGACTTTTTAAACGAAGTTATGCCTGATAATAAGGTTGTAGATATTCTTGAAATTATTGCAAAATGGGCAAAAATAGCTGTAGGTAACGCTGAACAACTATATCATACCGGAGAAATTAAGAAAGATGAAAGAGCCGAAGTTGCTAATAAGGTTGTAATTAATGTATTGGAAATGCTGAATATAGAAGTGACAGATAATTTAAAAACTTTAATTAATGCTGCAATTGAAGATGCTGTTAACACTTTAGGACATGAGATAACTGCAGCAAAATAATTGCTTTCAAAGGTAAAATATTATAAAAGAAAATATTTAATTAAAAAAGATTCAGCACCGCTGGATCTTTTACATTATTCAAAATCACTTGAATCCAAGTTATAAATACTAGCAATCACCTATCAGTAAAGCAATCATATTATAAATACTATGGAGAATATTAATGGTTACAGTATGTAAAAAAATAAAGGATATCGGAGGAATACCTTATGGATAGAACAGAACAGGATATTTTAGACTTGCTGAAAGACCCCTTCTTTGGACTATGTGAAATAAAAAAAGAGGTCCAGGCTATTGAAAGTGNAACTCTGAACTCCTCTTATGGCTTAAAAGCAATTGAATCTAAGATAGCTGCTATTGAAAGCAATTTACTCAATTTCTCAACTGTTATAGAGGAAATAAAAAATAATAATGTTCAAAATTATACTACTGGAATTGTTGCAGCAGATAGAAGTACAAAAAGCTTGATTGCCATAGTAAATAATAATACAGCTAAGGATCAGATTGTGACAATTAATGTACTCACTTATTATTACGTTAGCCAAGCACCTGACTATAAACCAGTGTTTCAAAATCGAGGAATAGTTCAAAAGATACAACCGACAAACGGTAACGATGAAAATATAGTAATAGCTCCTAAGTCTACCATAATATCAGTTTACAATTTAGCACCAAGCAATACTAATGCCTTCTCTATTTTATATGAAGTCCAATATTTAGGCTTAGTTGAAGGGGTAACTACCTATACAGCAACTCGTAATGTAGCTCCTCAGGAAGGAATTGAAAACAGTTCTTGGATACCTTCCAATGTCTACAGACATTCCGATTTAATACCCTTATAGTTATATTCTCAAGCACCTCATATTTATACANTTTTTATAATAAGCTTTGAATATTCACTTAACTATTATAAAAAGCATATTCTAATAACATACAGATATATAGGCTTATATAGTCTTTAATAAATGTATAAATTTATCCTTTAAAGGAGTTGAAGTAGTGAACAGCAAAAAAATATTATATTTAGGTTGGATTGGTTACGGTAATATTGGAGATGACTTATTATTTGATGTATTTAAAAAAATGATTTCAAACATTTCATCGGATATTGTTGTCAACTACTATTGCCCTTTTTCTAAAAAAAATATTAATTTAAAAGATTATGACCTTGTTGTATTAGGAGGAGGTTCTTTACTAGGCAAACATTCTGAGTCCTCCATAAGTCCTTTTGTATTATATTCTTTAAAGGTTGTTCAGGAAGGAATTCCTCTAGTTATATGGGGCAGTGGTATAGATGTGAGAATCAGGGAATATGCCGATAAGTTTTTAAATTCTTATATTGATAAAAATAAAAATGCTACTCTTAGTTCAAATCCTTATTATAAGACTATTATAAATTATTCTAAAGCAGCTGGTGTAAGAGGAAACCTAACCAAGTATATCATTAACTTAGATAAGNTAGAAACTATCGGTGACCCTGGAATAATATTTGACAAAGTCTTCCCAAATATACCAGACTTTAAAGACTTCGCTGATATTAAAGCAAGCAATAAATTAGTACTAATAAACTGGGGCACTTCCTTTAATAGAATCTTAGGGCAAAGTGAGGAAGCTATTAAGGAAGAACTTAAAAAAGTAATAAACAAACTCCTAAACCATGGATATGAGATTGTTATATATCCTGTTTGGGAAAAGGATATAGAAGCCTGCAAAAACTTAGCCAGTGACTTTGTAGGCAAAAAAGTAAAATGCATAGACAAGCTTTATAATGTATACCAAATCATCAGCTTAATTAAAAAATGTAAATTTACGATTAATTTCAAACTCCATGCTAATATACTCTCTATGGCCTATAAAAAACCTTTCATCTGCCTCAGTTACGGCTTAAAGGGATACGACTTTTGCGATTCTATTAATTCAACTAAACTATGCATTTTTACAGATGAAGTGAAAGCAGAAAATATTTTAGAAAAAATCAATTATATAAGATTAAACTACAGGGACTTACAAAATAAATTCAATAAATTTATTAATATTTACTATAAGAAACACCTAGACTTTATAGATAATATAGTGAAAATTACAAAGGTGAGTGGTGAGAATGAAACCGTATAAGATCTTATTTATTACCAAAGACTTTAGCAACAACATTGAAAGAAATACGGTGTATTTTTCTGAGGAATTAGCCAAGCATTGTGATCTAACTCTTTGGTATACTCCCGGTGATATAAATGAGATTTTAGAAGAACTACATTTAGAGCCAGATTTTATTCTAATAAACGATATGAGGCATACTAGGTCTCCAAAAATCACCGGACTTTCCTCCTTAAAAATCCCTTTTGGTATCATTATGCACGACTTACATTATAGGGTGGAGGAAAGAAAAAGTTATATTAAAGAAAATAACGTAACAAAAATTTTTTCAATATATAGAGATGCTTTTTACAAAGATTATTCAGAGTTTAAAGATTATATGTATTGGCTACCACATTTCGTAAATACTGATATTTTCAAAGATTATGGATTAAAAAAAAGACATGACATTCTAATGATGGGCATGATTTCAAAGGTATATCCTTTAAGAAAAAAGATGCGTCTTTACTTTAAAGGAAGAAAGGGATTTATTTATAGACCTCATCCCGGTTATACTAACACAAGTAAGTACAGTTACTTTGGTAAAAGCTACGCCAAGGAAATAAACAGGTCCAAAATCTTCATAACTGACGATTCTATATTTCACTATCCCTTAATAAAGTATTACGAAGTTATAGCCTGTAAAACCCTATTACTAGCACCAACCTCTAAGGAATTAGAAGACTTAGGCTTTATTCCTGGTGTTCATTTTGTAGATATAGACGAGAATAATTTTGCGGAAAAGGCAGAATATTATTTAGCTCATGAAGANGAACGGCTTAAAATTGCTGAAGAAGGCTATAAAATGGTTCATTCTAACCATTCAACGGCCCATAGAGTTCGTCAATTTCTAAATATATTGGATAGCTTTAATCTTACAAGGACTGGTGAAACTGAACAAGACTGAATTTGCAAAATTCAAATTTAGGCTTTTTCTACAGCAAAGCTGCGAAAAAGCCTTTTCATTTTAATTGTGCATTTTCAATCACTTATTCCTCTTCATCNACTTCATCATATCCATAATCTTCAAAGTATTCATCTTCAATTACATTTCTAGCTTCTATAAACTTATTTTCCCTTACTCCCTTATATATAACCTCTAGCTTGTAACTCTTATTCTTACTAAGACCATTGATGATAATTTCTCCTTTACTATTTGTATACCCTTCTCCTAAAAGATGTAATGATTTATCCTCTTTTTCTACATATACCTTTACCAAGGCCTTCTCTGCAAAATAACCGTGCCAATCTTTAACTACTACCCTTACTCTTCTTTTATTGCTTTTGACCTCCTCTTCCTTTGTGATAGCCAAATATTTATCTATTGGCAAACTCATTATATTTCCTCCTAATACATACTGCTAAAAAATACTAGAGATAAACCATAATATAAAATATGACATTTACTTTATATTTGTTCGGCATAAGTCAGTAGCTATATGAATAATGCCCCTGTAAAAATAATATATATAATGAGAAATACTTCATAAGAGGTTAGAAAAATGCTGCGTAATTTTATAAGCGTAACAGGTATTACTCAGGAAAAAGATCTGCCAAAAAGGGTAAAGGGAGAACTGTTACAGCATTCTGATATTGACTATATATTTATACCTGGTAACCGTCCTAGAATAAAGGAGCTAACTCATATAAGCATCAGTGTAGATATAAAAAATCACAGAATTATAAAGAGTCCTAAGGGTAGTACAATAGTTTTAGACGGCTTAAAAAAGCTTAAAATAACTTACGTACCTGAAGGTAGATCAAAAAAAACTATTCAAGCAGAACTATACCTTCCTTATAACACATACCTAGAATTGCCGGACGGAGTAAATGATATAGGCAAGGTTGATGTCTATATATTAGACGCTTATTTTGAGTTGATTGAGGGAAGAAAAATTTACAGCTTTATTTTCTACATGCTTGATATTGAATATAAATCAAAAAAATCTCATAGAAGATATTCAGATGAAGATCCAGAAGATGTAGATACAGAAGAATCTGAAATTGAACCAAAAGAAAATATGCCCCCAAAACTTGAAAGTGCAGAAGACTTTCTTAATGAATTACAGAAGTCTCTCTTTCCCTTTACCAATAATGAGTCTGAATTTAGTTTTGAAGATGACTTAGATGAAGATAATATCGATGAGGAAAATACTGATTATGATGAGAAAGATAATGGGGAAACTTAAAAAGCCTTCCCCTTATCTATTTTTCTTAATATACACCCCGCATAAGGATATTATTATAACTCATGTATAAACAAACCACTTCTAAGCTTTGGCTCAAACCAAGTAGACTTAGGAGGCATTACCTGACATGCATCAGAAATTGCCATCAAATCAGCTATGGTGGTAGGATACATGGAAAACGCTAACTTCATATCCTTATTGGCTCTTCTTTCTAATTCCTTTAGCCCTCTAATTCCTCCTACAAAATCGATTCGATTGCTTGTACGCGGATCCTCTATTCCTAAAATAGGCTTAAGGAGATTATTTTGCAATATGGATACATCCAATCTTGCAACAGGGTCATCAGAATCATAAGTACCTTCTTTTGCAAGAAGCTTATACCACTTTCCTTCTAAATACATACCGAAGCTGTGTTTTTGATCTGGCTTATAGGCTCCTTCTCCTTCATAGACACTTACATGAAATTTTTCAGAAACCTTAAGCATATATTCATCTTTAGACAGACCATTTAAATCCTTAACCACCCTGTTATAATCCATAATTTGAAGATCCTTGTCCGGGAATATAACGGATAAGAAATAATTAAATTCCTCTTCTCCAGTGTAGTTTGGATTCTGCCCTCTTCTCATCATTCCTACTTTAACTGCCGAGGCTGCTCTATGGTGTCCATCTGCTATATATAGGCTTTTTACCCCTTGAAAATAATGAACTAAGGCTTTTATATCCTCTTCCTTATCTATTTTCCAAACTATATGAGTAACTTTATCCTCTGCAACAAAATTATAAAGAGCTTCCTTTGCAGTATATTTGTCTATAATTTTATTAATTTCATCACGACTTCTATAGGTCAAAAAGATTGGACCAGTATTTGCATTACAATAATCTACGTGGTTTATTCTATCCTGTTCCTTATCTGCTCTTGTATGCTCATGCTTCTTTATTACATTATTTCTATAATCATCTATTGAAGTACATGCAACTATACCAGTCTGAGCTCTTCCATTCATTATCTGTCTATATATATATAAATAGGGATTTTCATCTCTTATAAAAATCTTCTTATCAATCATGCCATAAAGATTTTTCCTAGCTTTTTCATAAACAACTTTATCATATATATTTACAGATGGGTCTAAATCAATTTCTGCCCTATCCACATGAAGAAAGGAATAAGGATTGCCTTTAACCATTTCTCTAGCCTCTTCTGTATTCATAACATCATAAGGAAGAGCTGCTACTTTATCCGCTAATTCTGGAACAGGTCTCACTGCCTTAAAAGGTCTAATTATTGCCATTTATCTTTTCACCTCAGTTTATTAATTAGAATACAAGTAATTCTTAAATTATTTCCTTGGAAATATACTCAAATAATATATATCGCATTGCCCTACATAAAATTCCGTAAGGAATCTTATATAGAACAATGCGCTTAAACTCTTGATTATTTATTTAAAAAATTCATCTATAATACTAACTATTTCCTCACCAATTCTCTTTTGAGCTTCAACGGTTTGTGCTCCTATATGAGGAGTTACTGATACATTTCTATGATTTACTAAAGCTTCGTTCTTAGTAGGTTCTTCTACAAATACATCTATACCTGCGCCAGCTAGTTTTCCGCTATTCAAAGCTTCTAATAGAGCCTCTTCGCAAACAACTCCACCTCTAGCACAATTTATAAGATATGCTCCATCTTTCATAAGAGCAATTTCTTCCTTACCAATAATAGCTCCCTTATTTTTATCTAATGGAATGTGCAAGGATAAGAAATCTGCTTTCTTTAAAACCTCTTCAAATTCGCAGTACTCAAATTCATCAAAGCCTTCAGCCTTACCTATTATATCATAATAAACTACATTCATACCAAGGGCACTAGCTTTCTTAGCTAATTCCTTAGCAATTCTTCCAAAACCAATAAGGCCCAAAGTCTTACCTGCAATTTCGATTCCTTCATACTTTTTCTTTTCCCATTTACCTTCTCTCATGGTTACGTTAGCTGTATTAACAAATCTAGCTAAAGCAAACATGTGTGCAAGAGCTAATTCTGCAACAGATGCACTACTAGCATTTGGTGTATTGGTAACCTTAATTCCCATTTCTGTAGCATAATCTACATCGATATTATCTACCCCAACTCCACCTCTTATAATAAGCTTCAATCTTGGATTTTCTAAAGCCTTGTCTATAATTGGCTTTCTTATTTTGGTAGCTGATCTTACTACTACTGCATCAAACTGCTGTAAAGCTTCCCCAAGAGCCTCTGGCTCATAAAATTGCTCTACTACCTCATAACCTAGCCCCTTCAATTTTTCGATGGCGCTTGCCTCCATACCATCTGTTACTAATACTCTATACATTAATAGCCCCCCCATTTATTTATTGTTGCTATGTAAAGGTATTTATTATAGTAAAATTCCTTCACTATACTTTGCATCTACAAGTTCATTTAAACAATCCTGCAATTTATTAAAATTTCATAAACAATTATACTACTAATTTTATATGGTTGTCAAAACTTTACCTAATAGTTTTTTGATTTTTACATCGATATTTTTCCTCAATTTCAAATGTGTCCGTTACTGGTAAACATTTTTTATCTATTGTCCATGATTTTTTTATTTCATTTATTTAGCTATAATTCCTTTCTAGTTTTGAATTTTTTATTTAGTAATGCTTCATTTTTCTGAAAATAATTCTTATACTTATTCCTAATTCTCCCCAATATATCTTCTTATTTATACTAATTTCTATTTAAAACTTCTGTAATACTATGAAAATAATCCATGCTACACTTTCCTTTTTCCCAATGCTTGCAGCTTTCACAACTTGAAAAAACTGCAGAATTACTAAGCAATTTAAAACTAAAGTGAGGCTCATATTCAGGACAATTCTCTGCTACCATACCTTTTAACTCTTCTGATATCATTGCTATGCCCTCCATTGATCCATAAATATTCAGCTAACTTTGATTAAACTTTATATAATTTCTGAGCTTTATTATTCCCATTGGTAGCAGATTATATTATAAAAAACCCCCTAGGCTTAATCTTATAGCACTAGGAGGTTACAAAATTATTTTAAATCAGTGCAGATTCAGTCTCTCTACAGTATCTCAACAAGAGACAACTACCTAGGTTTCTTGGACATCTTCTACATAAACAGTTCTCTACCTTTCCATCACATTTCTTTTCCTGATATTCTGGACAATGCTTACAGTTGTCTCCTCCTACCGCCATCTTAATCCTCCTTATTATTCTATAATCTAGCCATCATTTTAAATATTTATATGAACAAATCTCATTATAAAAGGTGTAACTAAGTTACACCTTTTATTATACTATATTCAAGTTCCTTACTACTAATTTTTTATTTCTGACTAGCCTATATCCCTTGAAGGTTATCGCTTCTTGAGGACATATACACATGCATCTCATGCAGGTAACACAGTTACTATGAAAAACTACCTTTCCATTATCTAGGGTTATGTTACTGCATGGACAATTTCGTAGGCACATACCACAACTTACACATTTATCTGTGCATTTAAAATACTGAACTAAATTATATTTTTTGTAGTTACTAATTACATCTTTTATCTTCTTTATGTATACTTTTCCCTTACTAGTATTTTCTATATTAGGCCTTTCTAAAAGAAAATCATTAACTACTCTTTTAATCTTATTAGCTGCTCTAATCATAATTTTTATAGAATTCCTATCTTTAAAAACATTTCCTTTGCTCTTAAAGTTTAGATTAGATGGCATAATTATATTTACCTGGGATATAAGATTATATCCCTTTTCCTTCATACGCCTTCCTAATAGATCAAGGGCAGCTGAATTTCCCCAGGTATTAGTGGCAAAAACAATACAGTTCTTTTTGCTATTCGTTTCCGGTAAATCATCAATAAACCTATTAACAATCCTAGGGCTATCATCAAAGTATATTGGTGTTCCAATTATTAAAAAATCATATTGATTTTCTATCAAACTTATCTTTTCTATATTTATAGTTTCAAGATCCACTCCATACTTATTGAAATACCTTTTAAACTTATCAGCAACCCACTTAGTATTACCAGTACCACTAAAGTAGTACATAACCCCTTTCATAACATCACCCATTTATACATAATACTTTTTGTTAATTGTATTCATCCTTATACCTATCCCTATACTTATCCATTAGCTCACCCATAATATTTGCAGCTGTAGGTGGAGTATGGGTTATAGCATTAGCACCGGCTTCTATTGTTTCTGCAATGCTCTCCTCAGTGGGGCCTCCAGTAGCTATTATAGGAAACTCCGGGAACTCCTTTCTTATCTTCTTAACTAAGGCAGGAGTGTTCTTTGCAGCAGAAACATTTAATATACTAGCTCCAGCATTTATTCTAGCCCTTACATCCTCATACTCAGATATGACCGTAACTATTATTGGAATATCAATAGCATCTCTCACTGATTCCAAAATTTCATTAGAAATAGGACTATTAACCACTACCCCCATAGCACCTTTAAATTCAGCATCTAAAGCTAAATTTACAACCCTTTTTCCCATAGTAGTTCCACCTCCTACTCCACAAAAAACTGGTACATCGGCAGCCTCTACTAATGTTTGAGTTATTAAGGGCTGAGGAGTAAATGGATAAACAGACATGATGGCATCTGCATTAGTATTCTTTATAACAGCAACATCTGTAGTAAATATAAAAGACTTTAACCTCTTTCCAAATACCTTTATTCCACTAGCTTCTCTTATAATGTTAGGCACTTCAATAATATGACTCCTTAATATTCCTTTTACTTCAGGCACAAACTTTGCCATTCATTATTCCTTCTTTCTAATCTTATTTATATTAATATATATATTTTCATATAGAAATAATTATTTTCTCATATATATACGATAATAATTATACTTAGTTATCCATTATTTTGTAAACGTATTGATAATTCTTCTCTTTCATTTGCAGCAGGTAATTTATTACTGTATAATAATTAATATATTGTTAATTATATCACAAATACCAATATTTAAACCTTGTTTATGAAAGGAGTTTTATCAATTGTACGTTTTAGAAGTAAATAATGTCTCTAAATATCTAAGCCATAGACCAATAGTAAAAGATATTTCTCTTCAAGTCAAGGAAGGTGAAATATTTGGTTTCCTTGGTCCAAATGGAGCAGGTAAAACCACTACTATAAAAATGATTGTAGGACTAATCCACCCAAATAGGGGAAGTATTAAAATTATGGGAAAGGACATTCAAACAGAAAGAGAGCAAGCCCTTCTTAACGTTGGTGCCGTAGTGGAAAACCCTGAATTATATTTATATATGAGTGGATTAGAAAATCTTCGCCAGCTAGCAAGAATAAATAAAAATATCACCCAAAAGGACATAGATGAAATAGTTGAATTTGTTGGACTTAAAGACAGAATAAAGGATAAGGTAAAAAAGTATTCTTTAGGTATGAAGCAACGGTTAGGTTTAGCCCAAGCTCTCCTATGTAATCCTAAACTTTTGATACTAGACGAACCTACTAACGGTCTAGATCCATCTGGAATAATCGAATTTAGAAACCTAATAAAAAAGCTAGCTAAAGAAAGAAATATAGGTGTTTTCGTTTCTTCTCATATGCTTTCCGAGGTTCAACAACTCTGTGATAGAGTAGCTTACATAAATAATGGAGAAATACAAGCTATTGAAAGCATAATACCATCTGAAGATGATCCAAAAAGCAATATAAATACTATAGTATTATGCACCACTGAACAAGAAAAATGTTCAATAGTTCTGAAAAACCTATCATTTATACAAAATTGTATTTTAAAAGATAATCTATTTGAAATTGAAATAGAAAATGGCTTAACTCCTCAACTTGTTTTTGAGCTTGCAAATCACAAGATCCCAGTAGAAGAAATATACAAGAAAAAGCAGGATCTTGAAGATAGATACTTGGAAATTGTTGAAGGAGGGGACAAGTAATGATGGGATTAATAAAAAATGAATTTAAGAAATTGTTGTTAAGGAAAAAGATATTAATATCTTCAATAGTTTTTGGTATATTATGTGCATTAATGTGTTTAATTATGGGCATATGGAGCACATACTATACTAAAAAAAATCAAATTGAATTACAGCAAAGCTTAATTAAAAGTTATGAAGAAGATTTAGAAAAAGCAGAAACAGAAGATGACAAAAAAGCTATCCAAGCTAACTTAGATGAAGCTAAAACTTATCTTCAAGTTATAGAAAATATGCCTTCAGAAGATGATCATAACTGGAAAAACAATGTACAAACCTCCATTAATAATTTACAAGAAGAATTCAATACTTTGCCTGATAACAGTGGTGAAAAAGAAACTATTAGAAAAAAAATACTTGTATATGAAGAATTATTAAATAAAGATATAAAACCTATGGCAGATAGCAGTGCAAAAGGTTTTAAAATGCTTCAATATCTAATAGCTGCTCTAGGTTCACTGTTTACAGCTATTATAGTTATAATAATATCTTCTGATGCAGTATCTTCAGAATGTACACCACCAACACTAAAAATGCTACTTACAAGACCAGTTAAGCGTGGAAAGGTTCTAGCTTCTAAATTTATTGCTGCTTTTATTAGCTCCTGTATTGTTATCATTGGTCTAGAAATCATTGCATCTATTGTTATGGGGCTTATATTCGGTTTTGGTGATCCATTATATCCTATAGCAGTAGGCACAGATTATAAGATAACTACACTAAATGCTATTGTTGGTAAAGAGGCTATAGCTGTGTTTAATAGCTCTTATTTAACAAGTACAATTGTTTTTCTTTTAAAATCAATATTATTACAATTATTATTTATATTAGCTGCCACTTCTTTTTTCCTAATGATTTCTACATTGGTAAAGAGCAGTTCAGCCTCTATATCTATTAGTATAGTATCCTTAATAGCCATTCAAATTTTAAGCGTTATCAGTAATGTAAAACCTATATTACCCTTCCTGTTTATGACCTATGGTAATACAACCTCTATTTTAACTGGTGAGGTAAAGTATTCAACCTTAAGTTCCTTGCCTTCACCAGCTTTTGCAATAATAATATTGTTAGGGTGGACAATGATACCTTATATTATTGCTCATTTGAATTTTACCAAGAAAGATATATTGGTATAGACTATAATATAAAGACCTTTATCTAAAAAAGATTCAGCAAAAGCTGAATCTTTTTTGATAAACCTCTTTTTCCTTACCACAGGAAGTTCTTCTTTTTATTTCCTATTCCCATCGTAGTGGCCAACCCTAAACCTGCTACTGCTCCTATAACTCCAGCAGCTAGTACATAATACTCAGTCTTACCTTTAAACATTCCCTTATTTTCTTCTTTAGATTGGTATTTATTCATTGTTGAATAAACACCTTCTCCTTCATGTTCGTGATTATGATTGTGGTACGGCATCCTCTTACGTCTCACAAGTTTACCCATCTCTTTATCCAAATTTATACCTACATTTAAATTCAAGCTAAACACCTCCTATTTGTATTATGCTCATATTCTTTGCAATTAATCGGAGGTGATATTGTTAATTTCTCTCAAAACCTTATTAACAACTCTCTTGCCAATTTCATCTTCCTTCATTTCATTTAAGGCATTTTCCAATAGTATCCATTCAACTTCTTCTACCTCATGTGACTTATTAATTTCGCCACCAGCATAGCTAGCCATAAAAGTAAACATAATGATTTCTTTAGATTTAAGATATTCACTACCAAGATATTTTATATTTTTTACACTAATTCCTGTTTCTTCTTTAACTTCTCTTACTACTGTTTCTTCAGCGCTCTCTCCATTACTTATATAACCACTAATAAGAACTTTTGAATTTTTAAATATATAGCTTTGTTTTAATAGTAATATTTTATCTTCTTTTATTACAGCTACCATTATGCATGGCTTAGGTGTATCAAAAAACATTATGTCATCATTGATACAATAGGGGACGCCTCCTTCATCCCAACTATACTTCTCTACTAATTGCCTTCCACATCTTGGACAAAACTTATATTTCATATATCCCCCTACATATTACCTATTATTCTTACTAATTCATCTATTATAACCATTTTACCACAAACATATTGTGCCTCGCTATTGATAATATATTATTAAAGGGATATACTGCTCTTAAAGCAATATATCCCTTTAATATAAATTATAATATTATTTCAATCTTTTTATTAAGAGTAATGGAATTCTCCGTAACTATACTATTATAAGCATAAACATCCACTCCATTACTACTAGCATATCTTAAAGCTTCTCCAAAGGCCATATCCATTTCATCATTAGGTCTAAAACGTTCTATGTTATCTATGGCAATTAGAAATAGAACACCTGCACCCTTACCAGAATTCACAACCTCCACCAGCTCCTTCAGATGCTTTGCACCTCTCTCTGTTGGAGCATCGGGAAACATAGCTGTTCCATCGTTCTCTAAGGTAACACCTTTAATTTCTAAATAGTATTCCTTGTTATTACTAGTATTAGTAAGTTTAAAGTCGAATCTACTATTTCCAAAAGTTTTTTCCCTTTGAATCAAGTCATATTCCTCTAATCCCTCTATTTTTTTAGCAATTAGCGCTTCTTCTACAACCTTATTAGGCACATGAGAATCTATGTTTATTAGCGTGTCGCCTTTATAACCAGCAATTAAATCATAGGGTGTTTTTCTAGAAGGATTATTTTCCTCTCTAAGTAATACAGTAGATCCAAAGGTTAATATTTCTTTACACCTACCAGTGTTCGGTACATGCACCATTAACTCTTCACCATTTAATAATACATAGGCCTGAAACCTATTAGGCCTTTTAATAAATTTAGCTTTTACTATATTTTTTCCTATTAACATTTAATTTCCCCTCAATATTCTTTAGTTCTACATAATTCTATGAAGTTATCCACCTTATCCACAATCCACTGTATCTTTTTGTGGATAACTATTGTTTGTTGTTACTTTTTCTCAACAATTCTCTTACTTTGTAACAAATACTAAAAATATTGTCTATAATTATCTCTCTAGGTTCATTTAATATCCAACCTGTTATAGCATCATTTATATACTCATCATCATATACTTCTAATTCTTTTTTATAATAATTATAGTCTTCATCCTTATATTTCTTACAATATAAATCCAAAATACTTTTTAAGTCCAATAAATAGTTAGTAGCTACTTCATATTTTTCTTTGACCTTTTTTATGGTGCTACTATTTGCCTCCCCACAATCAGATATTATTTCTATTATATCTTCCAATGCTAATATAAGCTTATTAGCATAGTGCTCTAATTTTGAAATAATATTACTATCAAAATCAGATTCATAAAAAACCCCAGTACCCATCCATCTAAAACTATCTTTATAAAGGATAATTTCTTAATAAATCAGTATCTCCTATTAAGATAGCTTTACCTCCAATCTTATATCATTCCTGCTATTGAATATATATGATATAGATAGAAATATTATTCGTATACAACTGGGTATCCTTTAGACTTTAACTAATAAAAANTAAAAGNCTAAGTAACTAATACTTAGACTTTTACTTTTAAAGTGACCCCTAGGGGACTCGAACCCCTGTTACCACCGTGAGAGGGTGGTGTCTTAACCGCTTGACCAAGGGGCCATAAGCAATTATTGAAAATAATAAAAGTTATTTAAACTTTAATTACTTATTGAAGTGACTCCTAGGGGACTCGAACCCCTGTTACCACCGTGAAAGGGTGGTGTCTTAACCACTTGACCAAGGAGCCAAAAAAACTTATAACATCGTTATATGGACCATAAGGTACTATCAACGATGTGAGTCCTAATCATTCTATTAAGAATGTAAAGTATTTTTTAACCTGGCAACGTCCTACTCTTCCACTCGGTCTCCCAAGCAGTACCATCGGCGCTGTGAGGCTTAACCATCGTGTTCGGGATGGGAACGNNNGTAACACT
>JGI24713J26584_10000676_pt1 | contig 25825 bp, 29 predicted proteins | sample BioPla4DNA1_FD_26584 | JGI IMG/M metagenome (IMG submission 26584) | reverse complement strand
ATTAAGAATTTTCTTAATAATATAATATCATATATTTTTACTGTTTTGTAATATTTTATATTTTGTAATGATAGTGTAATAAAGAAAAATTTATATTTAGCCCTCATATTGGCTACAAAAAAATGTTCCACGTGGAACATTTTTAAGCTCTTTTCTAAAGTTATTATTTATAATCAAAAAAATTTCTTTTTCTCCTCTTTTACATGCTTTCGTACATATAAGCCCATTATAATCATAAATATTAAACCGCCAAAATATAAAGCTAAAGATAGGAACTGTAGAGAAGGTAAAAATATTGCTAAAATAACTGCAAGAATGAGTAAAATATATCCACCAAATGAAACTAAAGGTGCCCATTTTCCAAATTGTGCTCTCAAAACTCTAATTTTTATGGTCTCGTTTCGCATATCATGCTGAAACCCTTCTTTAGAAAAGGATACCCATAATCCCTTTATAAGGAGATATGCCAAAAATAGGACATAAAAAAATGAAATTTTGTCTCCTTGTATAAACTTTTTTACCTGATAAATAAAAGCTCCTCCACCGATTAAAATTGTGGCTATTAAAGTTTTCCAACTATAAACCCTCATATCAATCACCTATATATAATATGGTCACTATATATTTGAACACTTAAAAATATTAGCTAAAACTGTGTCCCTATCAAATTTTAAAATAGGGGCACTTAGCTTTTAAACACTCCCTGTTATTAGTTCTAAAACTACATATGGGGCCATAATCTTCGTAATCGTACAATTTCAAATTAAAATGTTCATCTGTAAATTTGGCAGCTTCTTTTATAGCCGTAAATAAATTTCTTTTGCAACACCTTGGCCCTCCTGTTTCGGCCATTTTCAACAAGGCAGTTCCAGTCATTAAGTTTGCAAGACCCCAGCTTTCTCTTGTTAAAGGAGTTGCTCCAGTAATAATGCTTACATATATGCCAGTACCAACAGCTGCTCCACAGTTACCATAAAAACCGCAGAATCCACCTTTTATATCCTTAGCCCTCATCTTTGCTACTGCAAGCTTTTTAGCTTTTTCACTTGCTCCATCTAAAAGATTATAATAGGATGTCAAAAGTACCGCTGGAACTAGAAAATGATGTTCTGGCCCGTGCATATTAATAGATGGATTTTTCATCAATTCAATAGCCATTTCCATTGGATTTGTTTTATCTGTTTCTCTACAATAATTTTCTATTAAGCCAATGGCATCCATAGAATGGCACATATCACAAACATAGTGCCCATCTAAACAAGTTACATTAGCCTTAAACTTTTTGTGACAATAAAGACATTCAACTTCTTTGTAGTCTTCATAGTATATTAGCTCCTTACCGCAAATCATACAGTCATTCCTATGTTTTGAACTTTGTTGATTTTCCATTTAAATCACCATCTTTCTAAAAATAATAAACTATTGGTATGATTCCTTCATGGTCNTTACAGTTTATAGCAGAGTCAAAAGCCTCTTCTTAATGCTATGGAGTAATTCAAATCATTGTACAGCACTACTTTTAATTCTTCGGATTATTTAGGCATATTTAGACCACTTGCAACAATACTAAAACAATGTCAAGATTACAAAGCTATTTCCTATTAATAATGATTCCTTTGCAGAATCAGCATAGTAATAAGATTTATAACCAACAAAAAAACCAATAAGCACAAAATAAAATACTAAGGATTGATAGCTTCATACCTACAAAATTTAATTTTAGTAAAATATGAAATGTAATTAAAATAATTAATGGAGATATTGAAAAAAATAAAAGTTTTATTTTATTCACGAATACTTTCTCCTTTAAATCATATTATGAAGTTACTTTTCCCACACTAATAAATATCTCCAAAAAAGTTTTCTTTTAATTATTGCTGTTGGTATATGCTTATTTGCTATAGCCCTTATTTCATCCATGGTCATATATTTATCAATTTTACCATGCCTTTCCCAAACTTTTTTTGCATGTTCATGGTCTTTTCTAAGCCTTCCATTTTTAACTATATTCATTATAATGTTAGGGAAAAAGGCAAACCCCCATATTATATAATCACTTAGGGATTTTGCTTTAACAAGATCTAATATAATCAGCTTACCACCTCTTTTAAGCTTATCCTTTGCAAAAGATAAAAGCCACTCGTATGGTAAATGATGTGCTGTGGCTGAGGTTATTATAACATCCAGGCTATTGTCTTCAAAATCCATGTTTAAAATATTATCGCAAACATACTCTATATTTTCACTTAGGTTTAGGACTCTTGCTTTCTCGATCATCTTATAAGCAATATCAACAGCTATTACCCTCTTAGATTTTTTAGATAACATATAAGAAAGCTCACCCTTGCCACAGCCTATGTCAAGGCAGGTTCCTACATTGTCGGGTATTAGTTTTATAAGCTCTTTGTAATAACAATTGTTATGGTTCCATTTTGGCTCATCAAGTTCAGCTATTTCATTGAAATCACTTTTTACAAGGTCGTAATCTTCCATCTTCCTACCTCCATCTATTAAGCAAAGAACTTAAAAGCAACTAAGTCCTAAATTATTCAATGATTATTCTATATAATGGTGCTGATATAATTTTGTAAGACTGAATCTCAACTTCAAATATAAAATTCCAATCCTTCCCTATTAAACATGCAATAGCATTATGTACATAGGAACAAGTATAATCATTAAACTAATGCAGCATGCGATTGTATATTTTTTAGTATTCCGTCCTTCTTTAATAGCCTTTATAGCACCAATTAAACTCATCACAAATATAATTGGAGTGAACCAAATCGTATAAAAACCAATAATCAGTAAAAAATGCATTTTATTATCCTCCATTTTCAATTATTCACATTATTTTCATAACATAATATAGAAATATGTCTTGAAATATTAGGTGTTTATCATTATTCCTACTTATTACTCCTCAATTCAAATCCTATCAATATTGCTCCTATCACCAAAGTAATGGGATACTTATAGGCCAGATAAATAATACCTGATAAGTAAAACCAAATTTTAAAAAACTAAGGGGCATGAAATTATTTGCATTACTTTTCTTGTTTGGCATTTAATACCTCCAAAATAACTTTTAACAGCAAGCTCCAGTCTACTTTTACCAGACTATAATTAATCTATCTTTCCTTCTATTTTGTAAATAAATCTCCTTAAGGACAATTTGCCAAAAACAAAAATAATTAAAGTAAAGATAATTACATAAATATAGTTAAAATCAATTTTAAGATGTTCTAATATTTTAGTAGCAAGGGTGAAAATTATTGCATATACTATTGCATCAATGAATAAAATAAACGTTTCTTTCATAATCATAACCTCCAACTTAAGTAGACCTGTCAAAGTTAATAAATCTACTAATATACATTGAAAACAATATGAAGTTCAATACCCTTATCTAAAAGATATTTTATATTAAGGCTCCATGCTTCTTTACATATCCTTTCCTGGGTGAAGCCAAATCTGGAATATCAATTCAAACGGCTAATTTATCACTATAATCAACATAGTTATAGTCATCATCTCAAAGGATTAGCTCATACATCCTACACTCATGGACCCTTTTAAATTTGTTTTTGATTTCATCCTTATTTTCACCTAAATAATGGGCAAAAAAGTTACATATGGATAAATCTTTTATTTTAGGACTAGCAATTTCATTACACTCTTTGCGGTCTCCATAGACGTGTAGATACTCCTCCTTTAACCTAAATCCCCTACTTAGATACCAGTCATTTACCCATTTATCATCCCTTGTCCATGCCTCAATCCTCTTTATATCTTTTTCCTTCAAAATTTCTATTGCCCTATTTAATAGCTGGGTTGCTATTCCACGGTTTCGGTATTCTGGCAATACAGCTAGATGCCATATTACTGCCCCTAATTCATCGGTATAGTAACATACAGTTCCTTTTTCTACTTCATACTCTACATCTATTAAACCTACTATTTTATTATCTATTTCTGCAACTAATTCTACTGAAGGGTTATTATATTTCTCCTTTTCTCTTAGCACATTGTCAAAATATGCAGTATCTAAAAAGGATAATACCCTACACCTTACCCATCCTAAACTATCTCTATCCTCATATTCTCTTATTATCATTTTAAACCTCCTAAGTAGTCATTTCATAATAATCCTACTTACTAGTTTCTATTTGTAAAATCATGGTATCATACACAAAAAAAGTATATATATCCCCCCAAACTTTAATTTATATTAATATCTAATGCTAGTTAATAAAGTCAGAATTTTATATTGCCTAAACTATAGAAATAATGACACAGCAACTAATAATGGAAATAAGTATTGATAGTAAACAGTGATACCAGAATCTTCTTTTTATATTAACTAAGCAAGTGGAAAACTTAACTGTCAATTGAAGTATTTTTATTAAAAAATTCTTCCCTAGTAATTTCATATTCAACAAAACTTCTTAAATTTCCTAGCTGGTCCTTCCATGAATTTTCCTGTATTTTAATTTTCCTTGCCCCAATTTTCCTTTCATAGACATGCTGGGCCCGTCTATTTTCAAGCATTGTGTCCCAAACAATTCTCTCTACTGGGACCTTGGAATTAATGACTTCATCTGTAAAAAGGTATTCAAATAAGATCCTTATAATCTTGGTACCATACCCTTTATTTTGATAATTAACGTCACATATTTTCCATCCAGGATATGCTGTATTATCCTTAAAACCATAACTCAACTCACCTACAGGTTTTCCGTCGATTTCTATGATGCAAAGCTGATTTAATTTACCTTCCCTACTTTTTATATTCTCTATGGTATCCTCTAAAGGTTCTCCAAGTCCATTGGGAAAACCTGCATGTTCCATAACATTACCATCATTCCACCATCTATTTAATTGTTCTGCATCATCGATTGTGGCACTTCTAATAACTATATTATCCTTTTCTATCCTCATACCTTCCACTCCATTAATTGAACTTCTGCACAAAATACACAATCAGGGTAAGCACATTTTCCTTACATCCATTCATTACAATAGGGAAAAAGTATCCATCATATTCCATATATAGGACTAAAAATTATTGCAATAGATGGATTCTTCAACCACTATGAAACCTTCTTTTGAATGTCATAAATAAATACTACTTCATTATCTTCATCTTCAATAATCTTCACAGTTAACCTCTCAATTTGTCTCCTCTAAATTCCAATAAACATAAATAAAAAATTATCTTAAGTTTTTATCAAAATAAATGTTTAAGGCTTGAAAGGCTTTAATTGAAATTTTCAATTGTCTGCTTTTTTATTATGTATATTCATAATACCATATAAGCTGCACCTTGTTAACAAAAATATATTCTGGGTATATTAAAGATAAAATTATAAAAGGGAGTGGTTTTGTGAATATCAAAATATTTTCAGATTTTGCCTGTCCTTTTTGCTATATAGGGTTTTCCATAGCAGAAAGATTAAAGGAGGAGCATCCTGAAATAAATATTGAATGGTTGCCCTATGAATTAGATCCAGGTTTGTCTGAAGAAGGAGCTGATTTGACTAAGCGTATTCCCAAAGAAAAAATAGATATGAGTTTTAGAAGGATTGAAAGGCTAGGTTCTGAATATGGACTTATTTATAATAATAGATATAAGAAGTTCAACACCCATAAATTACACAAAGGGGCCCTCTACGCAGAGAAAGAAGGTAAATTCTATGAATTTGCAAAAGAAGCCTTTAAAGCCATCTTTGAATATGGGAAAAATGTTTCTGAATCAGCAGTGTTAAACGAAATAGGTTTAAAGGCAGGATTAAATATTGTTGAGATGAATAACTGTATAAGCAGTGATGCTTTTGATGAAGTCTTTGAAGAATCCAATAAATTAGTATCTGTATTTGAAGTAGACAGCGTTCCAACCTTTATTGTAAACGACAGTAAAAAGGTAACTTTATTAAAGGAATATAAAAAGTTCAAGAAAGATTTATTAGAAGATTAAAAAATGTTCCACATGGAACATTTTTTTATTTTTAATTAGGCCTTAAAACTACTTTTTCATTTTTAGGGCTTATAAATTTAATACCTAATATGGCTATGAATAGCAATGGGCTCAAAAAGAAAACTAAGGGCTATTATTTTTTTATTTAGTCATCCCCTTTAACTNTTCTTTCAAAAATTATTTCATATCTTCTAGGCCTACCTTGAACATTATAGTCAAAGGCAAGGACTTGAACTAATCTCCAACCATTTTTTGCATGCTCCTCTATAAGCTGACGATGATTTGCTACAGAAAAAAATCCACCTAAATCTGCTTCAACAAACTTATATTCGTACATAGGCTAACCTCCAATACAAGTAATTTTTTACTCAGTTAAGGAAATTGAATTTAAGATTTCCTTTGCCCTTTCAAAAAATAATTCTTCCACTAATATATCGGTGCCGTATATGGAGCTGCCACTTATTATTCTCATATATCCCCCAGTGCCATGGTCTTTTAAAATATAGGGTATATCATTTTCCTTTAATAAGTTTGTAATTAGATCTAGTTCAAAGTTAGTGTCTACTGTTTTTAGAAGCCTTAGTTGAATGTCTTTATTTTCTTGACTTTGATTATCCCTTCTAGACATTAAACCACCTCCAGTATTTTATTAATTTTTACCCAATATAAGATTATTTATATAAAACTACTATTAAAATAGTTAATTAAATCTTTACTCCTATAATTTTCTTGTCTAGGCCCCTTTTGAATATAAATGGCAAATAGAAAATTATATGAAACTCCCATTCCCTTACTCTACCTTTCTTTAAAAAGAGATTGGGAAAATATTTCTAGCCATTTTTCCCAAAACAATGAAAAAAATAGGAAAGAATAAAGCAAATGTCTATTTCAAGTAGATTTTATAACAAAAAGGTAAGATTTAAAATATTAAAATATTATGGAATATATTCACCATAAATACATTGAAAATACTTTAATGGAATAATACATGGCTTCAAAGGAATATATATCTAATACATAATATTTAGGAAAATTAAGGAGCGTTCATATGAGAAGGTTGGCAAATGATATTCACAAGTTATTTAATATGGCAATAGTGGCCATATTACTATTGATAATAAGTATTATTAACTCTTATCCTAAGGCAATTTATGTATCTATCGATACAAATCAAGCTGTATTTTCAAAGGGGACAAAAAAACAAAAAGTCATAGCCCTAAGTTTCGATGATGGTCCTCACCCAAAATACACCATTGAAATCTTAGATATATTAAAAGAATATGATATAAAGGCAACATTTTTTGTCCTAGGCATGCATGCAGAAAAATATCCTGAAATTATAAAAAGGCAAGTAGAGGAAGGACATGAAATAGGAAATCACTCCTATTCACATATAAATATGAGGAAGGCTACAAAAAAACAAATCAGGGAGGAATTTGAGAAAACCCAGGAAATAATCTACTCCATTGCTAAGATTAGGCCCAAGGTGTTCAGGCCTCCCTACGGAAATTATAATAGGGACGTTATTGAAATTATAAGTTCAGATGATATTCCAATAGTCCTTTGGACCTTCTATCAAGATTCAAAGGATTGGAGCAATCCTGGTGTTGACTCTATAGTCAATACTACATTATCTAAGGTTCAAAATGGGGATATTATTTTATTTCACGATTATGTGTATAAAAATGAAAGCCACACAGTGGAAGCATTAAAAATAATAATACCAGAATTACTTAATAAGGGGTATAAATTTGTCACAATTTCAGAACTATTAAATATTTCCCGGGATATATAGAAAAAAAGAGGAAGTCAATTTTGCTTGACTTCCTCTATTTCTTAGGTATTTTAACTACTACTTCTACATGATCTCCCTTATCTATTTCCTTATATTCAGCCTTAATTCCAGTCTCCTTAATTGCCGAATAAGCTTTCTTTATAGTGTTTAAATAAATCCTAATGTTAATTAAACTTTTAATATTTTGCTTACTTTCCTTTTCATCCCTTTTAGTTAAATCATCTAAGATTCCATCTACTAAGGCTTCCGACTTTTTAACATTTAAATCATTTTTAACAATTTTTTCTAATACTTTTCTCCTTAAGTCATCATCTGTCAGTTTTAGCAGGGCTCGTCCATGTCTTTCTGTTAGATTATACTTGATTAAGTCTCTTTTTATATCCTCTGGCAGCTTCAAAAGCCTTAACTTGTTGGCAATTGTAGACTGGCTTTTACCTATTTTTTCTGCTATTTCCTGCTGGGTAAATCCATGGTCAACAATAAGGTTATTGTACCCCTCTGCTTCCTCAATAAAATTTAAGTCTTCTCTTTGTAAGTTCTCCATCAAAGCAATTAGGGCTGACTCTTTATCCCTATATTCTACAACTATGGCAGGAATCCTATCTAGCTTAGCCAATTGGGAGGCCCTTAGCCTTCTTTCTCCTGCTATTAATTCATATGAGTTTTCCTTAATCTTTCTAACGCTAATTGGCTGGATAACTCCAAAGGCCTTAATAGATTGGCTTAGTTCTTCTAAGGATTTTTTATTAAAATCTCTTCTAGGCTGATATGGATTTGGTCTAATTTCATCAATAGGAATGTACTTTATTTCCGATTGAACGTTTTTCATATTCATCCCTCTTCCCACTTGAGTTTTATATATTATTCAATATTTACTTAAATATTTCCTGCTTTATTACCCAAGTTTTTTCCTACAAATTCCTCTAAATTATAAAGGATTTTTCTTTGGTTTTCCACCTGCCCTAGGATATTTTGTCGGTGTTTCTTTTATTTTTTCTATTATTATCAAAGTATGAACAATATCTGATAGAGGAATTTTAACAGTTGCTACTTCAACTATTTTTCCTCCTAGTATTTTTATTCCCCCTTCAGCCTCCCTAAGTTCATCTTCTACATCAGGCCCTTTCATGGAAACAAAATATCCACCTACTTTTACGAAGGGAATACAGTATTCGCTTAAAGTGTTTAATGAAGCTACTGCCCTAGAAATGGAAATATCGTATTGTTCACGAAAGTCTTCTTTTCTCCCAAACTCCTCTGCCCTACCATGTATGGCCTCTATATCTTTTAGTCCAAGGGCTTCNATTACTTCTTTTAAAAATGCAATTCTTTTATTTAAACTATCTAACAATGTTACTTTAAGTCCTTCATTGTAAATTTTAAGAGGCAGGCCAGGAAATCCTCCTCCAGTTCCTATATCTATTAGCTTAATACTATTTTCAAATAGCCTAGTAGNTACTGGAGTTAAACTATCTAAAAAATGTTTTATGTCTATTTCATCATCCTCTGTAATTGCGGTTATATTAATCTTTTTATTCCATTCNTTTAATAGTTCCTTATATTTAACAAATCTTTCAGCTTGCACTTGGGATAATTCTATATTAAGATCTCCTACCCCTTTTAACAAGGCTTCTATGCTATTCATTAACCTCTTTCCTTTCCTTCCTTCTTTTTTGCTCCAGATATATTAATAATACATTGATATCTGAAGGAGAAACTCCTGAAATTCTTGAAGCTTGCCCTACTGAATCAGGCTTAATATCGTTTAGTTTTTGCTTTGCTTCATTACTTAATCCCTTGATTTCATTATAATCTAAGTCTGGATCCAATTTTTTATTTTCTAGCTTTTTAAATTGCTCAATTTGCATCATTTGCTTCTTTATATATCCTTCATATTTTATTTCAGTTTCCACTTGTAACCTAATTTCCCTTAACAATTCAGGCCTATCTGGATCAAGGGGCTTTAAGATATCATATCCTAATTCTGGCCTCTTTATCAAATCGTATAAGGTCATTGGATTTTTAATTGGAGTACTATTTAAACTTTCTAGTATTTGGTTGTTTTCCTTTGTAGGATTTATTTGTACCTTCTTTAATCTTTCAAGTTCACTTTCAATTGCCTTCTTCTTTTCCATGGTTCTTCTATATCTTTCTTCTGTTACCAGGCCAAGCTTGTATCCCTTTTCAGTAAGCCTTAAATCTGCATTATCTTGTCGCAAAGTAAGCCTATATTCAGCCCGTGATGTCATCATCCTATAAGGTTCATCAGTTTTCTTAGTAACTAAATCGTCAATTAATACACCAATATAGGCCTCCGACCTATCTAGTATAAATGGCTCTTCACCTTTAATATTTAATGCTGCATTGATTCCAGCTATTAAACCTTGAGCAGCAGCTTCTTCGTAACCAGATGAACCATTTATTTGTCCTGCAAAGAAAAGATTTTTTATTTCCTTATGCTCTAGGGTCCTCTTTAAAATTGTAGCATCTATTGCATCATATTCGATGGCATAGGCTGATCTCATAAATTGAACATTTTCTAGCCCTATTATTTCCCTATACATCTCCAATTGTACTTCTTCTGGTAATGTAGAACTAACACCTTGAACATACATTTCCTTTGTATCTAGGCCTTCTGGCTCAATAAATACTTGATGTTTCTTTTTGTCGGCAAACCTTACTACCTTATCCTCAATAGATGGGCAGTATCTAGGCCCGACTCCGTCTATTTCTCCAGAATACATAGGAGATCTATGCAAGTTTTTCCTTATAATTTCATGCATTTTTTCCGTAGTATAGGTTAAATAGCAAGGTTCTTGCTTTATGTTAAAATCCTTGCCCATATTCATAAATGAGAAAGGAATTATTTCCTCATCCCCAGGTTGAATTTCCATTTTAGAAAAATCAATACTGTCCCTATGAACCCTGGCTGGAGTTCCTGTTTTAAGCCTTCTTAGTTTAAAACCCTTAGCCTTTAAAGCATCAGATAATAAGATGGAAGGAAACATTCCATCTGGTCCAGATTCATAGTTTACTTCACCTATAAAAACCCGGCCCCTTAGGTAAGTTCCAGTTGCTAGGACAACGGCCTTACAATTATATACAGCACCTGTTCTAGTTAAAACACCTCTAACTTCATCATTTTCAAGCAAAACATCTATTACTTCAGCTTGTCTTAAAGTTAAATTTGGCTCATTTTCCAATACCTTTTTCATTTCTATATGGTATTTTTTCTTATCAGCCTGTACTCTAAGAGAATGAACTGCAGGCCCCTTAGAAGTATTGAGCATTCTAGATTGTATAAAAGACCTATCTATATTTAAAGCCATTTCTCCTCCAAGGGCATCGATTTCCCTTACTAAATGACCCTTTCCTGTTCCCCCAATATTTGGATTACAAGATAAAGCTGCAATGGAATCAAGGTTCATGGTCATTATCATAGTATTTAATCCCATCCTTGCACTAGCTAAGGCAGCTTCAACACCTGCATGTCCAGCACCTACAACTATTACATCGTAATCACCTGCTATAAATTTTTTAATTTCCTTCATTAAATATCACCCTTCTAAAATAAGAGAATTATTCTCATTAAGGATTTGCTTTATCAAAAGAAATCCCATACTAAATTGTGAATTGTATATGGCGGATTGTCAATTGTATTATTTACCAATGCAGAATTCAGAGAAAATCTTATCTAAAATATCTTCATCTATTGTTTCACCTGATATTTCACCTAAGTTATCCCAGCAGTTCTTTAAATCAACTTCAATACAATCGATTGGAATATAGTTTCTAATATCATTTAAGGCGCTGTTAATATTCTCCAATGCCTTTTCCAGTTGGTTTTTATGTCTAAGATTTGTAATTACAGTATCTGAATGTATTTCAACTTCACCGCTATAAAACATATCTTTTATACTCTTTTCCAATACTTCTACACCTATTCCAGAGGCGACAGATGTTTCTATTATCAGCTTATCTCCAATTAGAGACTGAATATAGGATTTGGAAAACTTGTTAGGTAAATCTATTTTATTTAAAAGTATAATACTCTTTTTATCCTTCACAATATCTATAATTTGAAAATCTTCATCTGATAATTCCCTAGAAATATCAAATACTGCAATGATTAAATCTGCCTTTTCTACTGATTNCTTTGCCCTGTTAACACCTATTTGCTCAACTATATCTTCTGTCTTTCTAATTCCAGCAGTGTCTATTATCCTAAGGGGGATGCCATCTATATTTACATATTCTTCAATTATGTCCCTAGTAGTACCTGGTATATCTGTTACTATGGCACGGTTTTCCCTTAAAATAGCGTTCAATAAAGAGGATTTTCCAACATTTGGTTTACCTAAAATTACTGTATTTAAGCCATCCCTTAAGATCCTGCCCCTATCAGCAGTTTCAAGTAGTTTTTCTATCTTCTCCTTAACCTTAAGGGCCCTTTCCTCTAAGTCCTCATAGGTGACTTCTTCTATATCTTCATCGGGAAAATCTATAGATGCTTCCACATGGGCTATCATTTCTAATAAAATATCCCTTATTTCCTTGATCTTCGCAGAAATAGAACCTTCCAATTGATTGAGGGAAGTCTCAAAACTCTTATCTGTCTTTGCCCTAATCATATCTATAACTGCTTCAGCCTGAGATAGGTCTAGCCTTCCATTTAAGAATGCCCTTTTAGTAAATTCTCCTGGTTCTGCCAATCTTGCTCCATTTTTTAATACCANGTCTAAAACCTTCNTAACCGAAATAATTCCTCCATGACAATAGATTTCAACCATATCTTCCCTAGTATAGGTATGGGGCCCCTTCATGAAGGATATAAGGACTTCATCTATTATCTTATTATTTTCTCTATCTACAATGTGGCCATAGACCAGCCTTTTACTATGGCCTTCATTTAATTCTTCAACCTTATTACCCTTAAAGACCTTATTTGCAATTTCTAAGGATTTTTTACCACTGATTCTAACAATACCAATGCCAGCTTCACCAACTGCAGTTGAAATAGCAGCAATAGTCACATTACCACCTCATTAAGATTAATATATCTACAAGAATAGTATACCAAAAAATCCTATATCTATAAAAAACATAAAAATTCCCATTTAATTAGAATAACCCAGTAAAATACTGGGTTGCAATTACTTGTATTGAATAACTACTCTCCTGTAAGGTTCGTCTCCTTCACTGTAAGTAGTTATGCCATCCATATTTTGTAAAGCGGAATGGATTATTCTCCTCTCATAAGGATTCATAGGTTCCAGCTTAACTGATCTTCTAGAATATCTGGCCTTTTCAGCCATTTTATTTGCCAATCTAATTAATGTTTCTTCTCTTTTTGCCCTATATCCTTCTACGTCTACAAGTACCTTAATATATTTATCCTTTTTCTTATTAAGAACTAAACTAAGCAAGTATTGCACTGAATCTAATGTATTTCCTCTTTTACCGATTAATATTCCCATATCAGTAGAGTTAATATCTGTTATATTCACCTTTATAAAATCTTCTTCTTTCTTTACTACAGCAACTGCCCTAATATTCATAGAAGCTAATAATTTAGAAATGAAGTTTTCAGCTATCTCAACTGGGTCATATACTACTGTCACCTTTACCACAGCATCTTTTCCACCGATTAAACCAAACAATCCCTTACTTGGCTCTTCTAGAATCTCAATCTTCACGTCTTCCTTACTTACATTCAACTCCGACAAAGCTTCACTTACAGCATCGTCAATAGTTTTTGCTATCCTAATAACCGATCTCATCGTCTTAATTCTCCTCCTTAACCTTAGCTAAAGACCTATTGGAAATCAGCTGTTGAACTATCGAGAAAATATTACTTACAACCCAATAAAGTGCAAGACCAGCTGGGAAACTCCTGGCAGCCATAAAAATGAAAACAGGAAGAATAATATTCATAGTCTTCATACTTTCACGGGTTTGAGGATCTTGAACGGCACTCATTACAGCAGATTGTATATAAGTTGTAATTCCAGCTAATAAAGGTAGACCCCACATAAATGGATCAGGATTTTCTAAATTATTAATCCATAAGAAGGATTTGTTCATAGCTTCATAAACTTCAATATCTTTAAAAGCAAAAACGGTAGGTTCACGCATTACCTTAAAGAATGCCAAAATGATAGGGACTTGAACCAATAAAATTAAACATCCAGAAGCAGGATTATATTTCGCTTCCTTGTACAGTTCCATAGTTTTTGCTTGCATTGTCTGAGGATCATTTTTATATTTTTTCTGTATTTCTTTAAGCTTAGGTTGAAGTTCAGCCATTTTTTTCGAAGATTTACTTTGCTGAAAACTAACAGGTAGTAAAATTAATTTAAATAGTATAGTAGTTATAATAACAGCCATTGCATAAAAGGATAGGTATTTAGGTTCATTACCGATCATGGAAACAGTATCATACACAAACTTTAATAACGAGCCTAGTAAATTACCCAAAAAATTAGACATTTGTTAACCTCCTATCATTTAAGCGGATCATATCCTCCGGGATTAAATGGATTACATTTTAGTATTCTTTTAATAGTTAAGAAAGTTCCTCTAAAGAAGCCATATTTCTCATAAGCCTGTATAGAATATTCAGAACAAGTAGGATAAAATCTGCAATTCCTTCCTATAAATATATACCTTGAAAAAGTTTTCTGGTATAACTTAATCATTAAAATAACCAATTTGGACATTATATCACTCGTCTTTCAAAAGCTTCCCTAGTCTTAATATATGAAGCATTGCACTTTCTAATTCTTTATAAGTCAAATCTACAACATTTTTCTTTGGTATAAATACCAAATCGTATCCTTCTTTCAATTGGTCTAATCTCAATCTACATATCTCTCTCATTCTTCTTTTTACCTTGTTTCTTACTACAGATTTCCCAATCTTCTTGCTTACTGAAAATCCAATCCTTGTAATATTTGTATTATTTTTCCTCACATAAAGAATCAAATTCCTATTCCAATAATTTTTTCCTTTACTATAGACCCTTTTAAACTCCATATTACTTCTTAATCTGTTTTCTTTTTTCATTAAAATCCATCTCCATATAGGGCATCAAGTAATAAAAAGGCCTCCAGACAGGGGCCTTATGCAGTTAATCTCTTTCTTCCTTTTCTTCTTCTAGCTTTAATAATTGCTCTACCTGATCTAGTTCTCATTCTTTTTCTAAACCCATGTTCTCTACTTCTTTGTTTTCTTTTTGGTTGATAAGTCCTTTTCATAAAAAAACACCTCCTTTAATTAGGTAGCATCAATATATAAATAACATGGAGTTTTCTATATTGAAACACAAATACTACTAATGATTATATTTATTTATAAAGAATATGTCAAGAAATTTCACCAATAAGGAAAAACATAAAAGTTATTAACATTTTGTTAATCTTGTGGATAAATTTATTGAATCTATTTTTGTTTTCTGTTATTATAGTTATATATGTGGATAATTTTAATAACTTTATCAACAGAATAAATTTATTCACAGGATGTGGATAAATTGTGTATAACTTTTAGATTTTTATGAAAAACACATAAAATCTAATATGCAAATAATAATTATCCACATTTTTTTTGTCTACATATTGTTGATATGTTTAATATTTTAATAGGCCCCTGCTTAAATAACATATTATTAAGATTTTATCCACAAATCATTTTTATAAACTAAGCTTACAATATTTTTAATTTTTTTATCCTTCCTGTGGATAAGTCTCTGGATATTTTCTAAGAAATTGTTTATTTTTTTCTTTATTGGCAATAATTTTTCTATATANATAGGAGGTAATTTTATGTCTTCAGACTTACATAGTATATGGGATCAGGTTCTAAATCTAATGAAAGTAGAGCTTACAGAAGTCAGTTTTAATACCTGGCTAAAAACTATCGAACCTATCAGCATTTCGTCTGATACAATCATATTGGCAGCACCTAATGAATTCACCAAAGGTATCCTAGTAGGCAGATATTTAAATTTAATTAAAAATGCAGTTAAGCACGTTACAAAAAAAGATTACAATGTTCAGTTTATAATACCTGGTGAAGAATATTCCTTAAATATTGGACAATCTATTGTGCAGGAAAATATTGAAAACAACCAAAGAGCACAATTAAATCCTAAATATACCTTCGATACCTTTGTAATTGGAAATAGTAACAGGTTTGCCCATGCTGCCTCCCTAGCAGTAGCAGAAGCTCCTGCTCAAGCCTACAACCCTCTATTCATATATGGTGGTGTTGGTTTAGGCAAGACCCATCTAATGCATGCCATAGGCCATTACATTCTCAATCAGAATCCATCAACTAAGGTAGTCTATGTTTCATCTGAAAAATTTACCAATGAACTAATAAACTCCATCAGGGAATATAGGAATGAAGAATTTAGGAACAAATATAGAAATGTAGATGTCCTATTAATAGATGATATTCAATTTATAGCAGGTAAAGAGGGAACTCAGGAAGAATTCTTCCACACCTTTAATGCACTACATGAAGCCAATAAACAGATTATAATTTCCAGCGATAGGCCGCCTAAGGAGATTCCAACCTTAGAGGATAGGCTAAGGTCCAGATTTGAATGGGGTCTTATTGCAGACATCCAACCACCAGATTTAGAAACGAGAATAGCAATTTTAAGGAAAAAGGCAAATGTTGAAAATATTAAAGTTAATGATGATGTAATGCTATATATAGCATCAAAGATAGAATCAAATATTAGGGAACTTGAAGGTGCCCTAATTAGGGTAGTTGCTTATTCTTCTTTAACTAACTCAGATATTACAGTTGAACTTGCAGAAGAAGCCCTGAAGGATATATTATCAACTAATAAAGTGGTAGAAATAACAGTAGATTCAATAAAGGAAATTGTATCTAAAAACTTTAAGATTAAAATTGAAGATTTTAATTCTAAGAAAAGAACTAGGGCAATTGCATATCCAAGGCAGATTGCAATGTATCTGACTAGGGAGTTAACAGACCTTTCTTTGCCTAAAATAGGAGATGAGTTTGGAGGCAGGGACCATACAACGGTAATACATGCCTATGATAAGATATCTGCCGATATAAAGGAAAACCCTGAGCTGAAAAGAAAAATTGAAGATATGATAAAGCAATTAAAAGAAGGTTAATTATGTTATGTGGATATCTTTATTTTTATTTCAAGACTTATCCACATGTTATTAAATCTTAAAAATATAAGATATTTCCCATTAAAATAAGTTATCCACATAATAACAGGCCCTACTACTATTACTACTATATATTATATTCTTTCTATTTCTAGAAAAAGGAGGATACAAATGAAACTTAAAGTTAATCAAAGAGATTTATCTAAACACATAAATATAGCCCAAAAAGGTATATCTTCCAGGGCTACTTTGCCAATTTTAGATGGATTGTTATTGGAGACCACTAAGGGTCGTTTAAAAATAGTTGGAACAGATTTAGATATAGGAATAGAGACTTATTTAGACTGTGAAATAGAAAAAGAAGGCTCAATAGTAGTTAATTCTAGAATCTTTGGTGATATAATAAGAAAGCTACCAGATGCCCCTATATATATAGATGTAGAAAATAACAACATAAATATAAAGTGTGAAAACTCCGAATTTAATATCTTGGGATCTTCCTCTAAGGAATACCCTAACTTACCAATACTATTGGGTAAAGATACCTTCCAATTACCAAAGGACTTATTTAAATCTGCCATTAGGCAAACGGTTTTTGCCACATCCCAAGATGATACAAGGCCATATTTAACAGGAGTTTTACTTGAATTAAATGATAATAATATTTCCTTTGTTGCACTTGATGGCTATAGGCTAGCTTTAAGAAAGATACCTTCAAATTCAGATTTAGACATAAAAATAATAATCCCAGGAAGGACATTAAATGAATTAAATAAAATTATTGAAGAAGATGAGGACAATATTACTGTTTTTGCAACACAGAATCATGTAATATTTAATATTGGAGATACTACAGTATATTCAAGGTTATTAGAAGGACAGTTTTTCAATTATAAGGAAATTATAAGAAAAGAACATAAAACTTCTGCCATAGTAAATAGGAAGTCCTTCCAAGATAGTTTAGAGAGAGCATCACTACTTGCAAAGGAAGAAAAGGCTAATTTAATCAAATTAAGCTTGAAAGAAGGAAAGATTTTTGTAAAATCCAATTCAGAAATAGGAGATGTAAATGAAATAGTAGATGCAGAAATTGAAGGAGATGATGTAAACATAGCATTTAACTCTAGATATTTATTGGAGGGAATTAAGGTAATTGATTCTGAAGAAATACAGTTAAATTTCATGGGTGAATTAAATCCATGTATTGTAAATTCTGTACAAGATGAAAACTATATTTACTTAGTTCTTCCCGTTCGTCTAGCTCATGAAGATTTCTAAGGAGAGATATAGATGAAAAAAATATCTATTGAAACCGAATATATAAAATTGGATCAACTATTGAAATTAATAGGCATAGCTCAAACTGGTGGACAGGCAAAGATGATCATAAAAGAAGGTATAGTAAGGGTAAATAATGAAGTGGCCTATGAAAGAGGTAAAAAAATAAGGAAAGATGACGTAATAGAAGTAGAAGGATATGGTCTATATAAAATAATTTAACTTTTCCTTAAGGAGTGTTTTTATTGTATGTAAAAAACATAAGACTAATAAATTTCAGAAACTACTATAATCTGTCCATGGATTTTAATAAAAGGATAAATATATTCATAGGTAAAAATGCCCAAGGAAAGACTAACCTATTGGAAGCAATTTTCATGTGTGCCACTGGGAGATCTTTTAGAACCAATAGGGATAAAGAAATAATAAATTTGAATAAAAGTCAGGCCTATATAGGTGCAGATATAGGTATAGGTGAAAGTGAGAAGTTTATTGAAATAAAGTTAGAAATAAACAAACCAAAGAGGATTAGGATAAATAAGAGGGAATTAAAAAACCAAAAAGAACTATATAGTGGGTTAAATATTGTGGCTTTTTCTCCAGATGATTTAAAATTAGTAAAAGGGGGGCCCCAGGAAAGGAGATCTTTTCTAGACAGTGAAATATCTCAAATAAAACCTGTATATAATTTCAATTTAAGTAGGTACAATAAAATCCTATACCAAAGGAATAATTTATTGAAATTAAATAAATTTCAATCAAATTTAGAAGAATTGTTGGAAGTATTTGACTTGCAGCTGGCTAAAATAGGAACGGACATAATTTTAGAGAGAAAAAAATATATAGAGGAACTTTCAGGCATAGTAAATACTATTCACAAAAAATTAACTTCAGATAATGAAAACTTAAACTTACATTACAATACAAATATAAAAATATTAGAAAACAAATTAGAAATGGAGAAAAAATATAAAGAAGATCTTAAGAATAATATGAGCAAGGATATAGACTTAGGTTCAACTGAATTGGGTCCCCATAGAGACGATATATTAATAAGTATAAATAATAGGGACTTAAAAACCTTTGGGTCTCAAGGGCAGCAGAGAACTGCTGTATTGTCCATAAAATTATCTGAAGTTGAACTGATAAAAAATCAAAGAGGCCATTTTCCAGTACTACTATTAGATGATGTTTTTTCAGAATTAGATATGGAAAGGAAAAACTACTTAATTAAATCCTTTAAAAATATGCAGACCATAATTACCACTACAGATTCAATAGATTTAAAGGGAATGGAAGGTATGGATAAATCCATATTTTATATAGAAAATGGTCAAATATCAAAACAATATTAATCATAAGATTAATCTTTAGATTTAGACTGGAGGTAGTTTAATGACCAAGGAAAACAACGGGATAAATCAGCAAAATAGAAATTATACAGCTGAAGATATACAAGTCCTTACTGGTCTAGAACCAGTAAGGAAAAGGCCGGGTATGTACATAGGAAGTACAGGACCTAAAGGTCTTCATCATTTAGTATACGAAGTAGTTGACAATAGCGTTGATGAAGCTTTAGCTGGAATTTGCGACACAATAACTGTTACAATCTTCAAAGACAATTCTGTTAAGGTAACAGATAACGGTAGTGGAATACCTGTAGAAATACATCCACAAACAGGAAAATCAACGGTAGAAACTGTTTTAACTATCCTACATGCTGGAGGTAAATTCAACAACGGAGCCTATAAGGTATCAGGAGGACTACACGGAGTAGGTGTTTCAGTAGTAAATGCCTTATCTGAATGGCTGGTAGCCAAGGTAAGGAGAAATGGCAAGGAATATATGCAAAAATTTGAAAGAGGACATGCGATTACAGACTTAGAAATCATCGGAGACTCAGATGAAACGGGAACCTCCATCCACTTTAAGCCAGATAAGGAAATATTTGATACTATCGAATTTAACTTTGAAACCTTAGAAACTAGATTTAGGGAAATAGCATTTTTAAATAAGGGAATAAAGATCATCTTAGAAGATGAAAGAACAGGAAAAACTAAAAAGTTCCACTACGAAGGTGGAATTAAATCTTTTGTAGAATATATCAATAAAAACAAAACCCCAATCCAAAAGGAAATAATGTATTTTGAAGGGGAGAAGGATCAAGTAATAGTTGAATTAGCCTTACAATATACTGATGGATATTCAGAAAACATATATACCTTTGCAAATAATATTAATACCATAGAAGGAGGCACCCATTTATCAGGATTTAGAACTGCTTTAACTAGGGTGATTAACGACTATGGAAGAAAGTATGGATATATCAAGGAAAAGGACGAAAATTTAACCGGTGAAGATACAAGGGAAGGCTTAACAGGTATCCTATCTGTTAAACTATTGGAACCACAATTTGAAGGCCAAACTAAGTCTAAACTAGGAAACAGTGAAGTTAGAGGTATAGTTGAGTCCTTAGTTTATGATTTTCTAAGTGCCTATCTTGAAGAGAATCCCAAGGATGGGAAGATAATATTGGAAAAGGCCATAGCTTCCCAAAGAGCCAGGGAAGCTGCTAGAAAGGCAAGGGATTTAACTAGAAGAAAGAGTTTATTAGAAAGTACAACCTTGCCTGGGAAATTAGCTGATTGCCAGGAAATGGGCATGGATACTGAAATTTACCTAGTAGAGGGTAACTCAGCTGGTGGCAGTGCAAAACAAGGTAGGGACAAGAGATTTCAAGCAATACTTCCTTTAAGGGGTAAGATCCTAAATGTGGAGAAGGCCAGATTAGATAGGATTTTAAGTTCAGAAGAAATAAAGACCATGATCACTGCCTTCGGAACAGGTATAGGAGAAGATTTTGATATTAGTAAACTAAGATATGGTAAGATAATTCTGATGACAGACGCCGATGTGGATGGTGCCCATATTAGGACCCTGTTATTGACGTTTTTCTTCAGATATATGAGGGAATTAATAGATAATGGACATATATATATAGCTCAACCTCCCTTGTATAAGGTTGCAAAGGGCAAAAAGGAATATTATGTGTATAGCGATGAGGAATTGGAGAAGTTATTAGATGAAATAGGCAGGACAAATTACACAATTCAAAGATATAAGGGTCTTGGAGAGATGAATCCAGAACAACTTTGGGAAACCACAATGAACCCTGAAACTAGAACCTTGCTAAAAGTAACCTTAGAGGATGCAGTAACGGCAGATGAAGTATTCTCTACTTTAATGGGCGATAAGGTACAGCCCAGAAGAAAATTCATTCAGGAGAATGCTAAATACGTTAAAAATTTAGATATATAGAGGTGAAGTATGGATAAAGAATTAGGTAATATTGTAGAAATAAATATAGAAGATGAAATGAAAAAATCCTACTTGGATTATTCTATGAGTGTTATCATGAGTCGTGCTTTACCTGATGTAAGGGATGGATTAAAGCCTGTTCACAGGAGAATAATCTACGCTATGGATGAGCTGGGCATGGGCCCAGATAAACAGTATAGGAAGTCTGCTAGGGTTGTAGGGGATGTACTGGGTAAGTATCATCCTCATGGAGACTCATCAGTATATGATGCCATGGTTAGGCTTGCACAGGATTTCAATATAAGATACCCTCTAGTAGATGGCCATGGAAACTTTGGCTCCATAGATGGAGACGAAGCAGCAGCCATGCGTTATACAGAAGCTAGAATGACTAGGCTTGCAACTGAAATGTTAAGGGATATAGATAAGGATACCATAGATTTTAGACCAAACTTTGATGAAACATTGAAGGAGCCTGTAGTACTACCAAGTAGATTTCCAAATCTCCTAGTCAATGGATCCTCAGGTATAGCAGTAGGTATGGCAACTAATATACCTCCCCACAATTTAGGGGAGGCAATAGATGGTATTGTCATGTTAATAGATAACCCAGATGCAAGTATAGATGATTTAATGACTGTAATAAAGGGGCCAGATTTTCCTACTGGTGCCCATATAATGGGAAAAGACGGAATTAAAACAGCCTATAAAACAGGCAGGGGTAAAATAACAGTTAGGGCAGTGGCTGAAATAGAAGAAGCAAAAAAAGGAAGATACAGGATTGTTGTAACAGAAATACCCTACCAGGTTAATAAGGCTAGTTTAATTGAAAAAATTGCTGAATATGTAAGGGATAAAAAAATTGAAGGCATATCTGATTTAAGGGATGAATCAGATAAAGAGGGTATGAGGATTGTTATTGAAATAAAGAGGGATGCAAATCCAAATGTAGTTTTAAACAACCTATACAAATATACTCAGCTTCAAACTACCTTTGGAATAATCATGCTTGCCTTGGTAAATGGGGAACCAAAGATATTAGACTTAAAGCAAATGTTAACCCATTACATTGACCATCAAAAGGTAGTTATTACTAGGAGGACCCAGTTTGAATTAAAAAAGGCTGAAGATAGAGCCCATATCATAGAAGGTTTAAAGATTGCCTTAGATAATATAGATGAGGTAATTAAAATAATCAGGTCTTCAAAAACTGAGGCCATGGCCAAGGAAGCTTTAATGGAGAGATTTGGATTATCAGACAGGCAATCTCAAGCAATATTAGATATGAGATTGAGAAGGCTTACTGGCCTAGAGAGGGAAAAACTAGAAGAAGAATATGAAGCACTAATTAAAGAAATAAATAGGCTAAAGGAAATACTAGCTAATGAAAGACTAGTATACGATATTATAAAGAATGAACTATTAGAAATAAAGGAAAAATACGGAGATGAGAGAAGAACTAGAATTATGCATTCTGCAGAGGAAATAGAAATTGAGGATATAATTGAAGAAGAAGATGTAGTAATTACATTAACCCATTTTGGATATATAAAGAGGACTCCAGAAAGTACCTATAAGACCCAAAGAAGGGGAGGCAAGGGTATAATAGCTCTAACTACGAGGGATGAAGACTTTGTAGAGGACCTATACATTACTTCCACCCACGATACTATACTTTTCTTTACTAATAAGGGCAAGGTATACTCTTTAAAGGCTTATGAAATACCTGAAGGAAGTAGACAGGCTAGGGGAACTGCAATAGTAAATCTATTGAATATATCAGGAGATGAAAAAGTAAATTCAATAATTCCTATAAATAAAAATACAAAGGAAGAAAACTTAATAATAATTACTAAAAAAGGTACCATTAAAAAGACTAAGCTAGAAGAATTTGAAAATATAAGAAGAAATGGTCTAATTGCCATTGGTTTAAGAGAAGATGATGAGTTAATTGCAGTTCGAAAAACAGATGGCAACAGGGAAATAATAGTAGTAACTAAAAAAGGCATGTCCATTAGATTTGATGAAAAAGACGTAAGGGAAATGGGCAGGACTGCCATGGGAGTTAAAGCTATTACTTTAAATGAAGGCGATGAAGTAGTTACCATGGAACTAGTTGAAGAAGGAAAAAGCCTCTTAGTTATATCAGAAAATGGATTTGGAAAAAGAACTCCCCTAGAAGAATATAAAACCCAAAAAAGAGGCGGAAAAGGTTTAATAACTTACAATATAAAACCCAAAACAGGTAATATAGTTTCTGCCAAAGTAGTAGATGACAATGATGAAATCATGATGATTTCCATGACTGGTACTATCATTAGGATTGTTGCTAAGGATGTTTCCTTAATGGGCAGGGCTACCCAAGGGGTAACCTTGATGAAGATGGAAGATGATAAAGTAGTAGCCGTTGCAAGATATGTTGAAGATGATTAATTCTAAAATCCTTATCATTAGTTCCTTAACTAATGATAAGGATTTTTTATAAAGTATAGGAAGGTATAGTAAAATCCTACTTTTTATGCAAATCCTACTATATTACTTTACATTAATAGAATTTTATTATAAAATTATACATATCTAGACTGTAAAGGAGGTTTTGATAAATGTCATTAACTGTTGAAGTTATTTTTGATGAAAAAGAAAACAAGTGGTTGTTTTTTCCGCAAGGAGAAATAGACATATATACATCTTCAAAATTTAAAGAAGAAGTTTTAAAATATTTTGATAGCAATCGAACAGATATAGTTATCGACGGAAAGAATTTAACCTATATTGATAGTACAGGCTTGGGAGCCTTAATATCCATATTGAAAAAGCTTAAGGAAGATGATTTTAAAATATATTTATCAAATGTAAAGCCAAATATAAGAAAGATTTTCGATATAACAGAGTTGGACAAGTTATTCATTATACGGGGTGAAGATAGTGAATAAGGATATAGTTAGATTAAATATTCCTAAAAAACCTAGTTATATCAGCTTAGTTAGATTAACAGCCTCAGGAATAGCTTATAACATGGCCCTAACTATAGATGAAATAGAAGACATAAAGGTGTCCATAGGAGAGGCCTGTATAAACTCACTAAACTTTAGTGAAGAAGACGAAATATCATTAGTTTTTCAGATAGAAGAAAATAAGCTGTCTATTACAGTTTCAGGGGTCAAGGAAGACATACCTGATCTATTAGATGAAAAGAAAGAAAGGGAACTAGGTTTGTTGATTATTAAGTCCTTAATGGATGAAGTTATGTTTAATGAGAAGGGTATAGAAATGATAAAATATATAGAGGATGATAATCAATGACCGTCAATGCAGTAGATGATATGGAAAATAAGGAATTGAAAGAAAAAGAGGAAATAAAAAACCTTTTTATGGCCTATAGTAAAAGTAAGGACAAAAAAATTAGAGATAAGTTAATAGAAAAACACCTATATATAGCAGAGATTTTATCTAAAAAGTATGCCAATAGGGGAATAGAATACGACGATATATTTCAAGTAGCTTGTATCGGTCTTATATATGCCATAGATAGATACGATGTAGATAAGGGTTATGAATTCTCTAGTTTTGCTACACCAACTATTATAGGCGAAATAAAGAAATACTTTAGAGATAAGGGTTGGACCATTAGGGTACCTCGTAGAATACAAGAACTATCAAAGAAAATAAACAATGCTAAAATCCATCTATCTCAAAAACTACAGAGATCTCCCACAGTGGAGGATATAGCAAACTACTTAGACTCTACTGTAGAAGAAGTCTTAGAAGCTATGGAAGCAAGCAAAGTATATACTCCCCAGTCTCTTGATATAACCTACGATTCAAATAATGATGACAAAGATGTGAACCTATCCGATCTTATTGGAGAAGAAGACCATTATTTTAATAAAATAGAAAATAATGATTTTTTATTAAGAACAATGGAAAAACTAAATGATGTAGAAAAACAAATATTAATAGATAGATACTTCAACAAAAAAACCCAGGTTGCCATAGCAAAGTCATTAAATATATCCCAAATGACAGTTTCAAGAATAGAAAAAAAAGTTTTGGAGAAACTAAGAAAGGAATTAGAAAAGACCATGATGTAATAGTTGTCAGTGGAAATTTTTGCAGCAGATTATGGTCTTTTAATATATTTATTAAGTTAAAATCAACAAGTAAAAAGGTTTATTAGAAACTAAGTCTTTAAAACTTTTTTAAAAAAGGTATTGACAATTAATAAAAAAGGGAGTAATATGATAAAGGTCGACTGAAACAAACAACAAAAAATGACAAAAAAACCAGTTGACAATTAAA